>Ga0315915_1000894_pt1 | contig 33877 bp, 13 predicted proteins | sample MpolbnodulesMG_FD_207738 | JGI IMG/M metagenome (GOLD analysis project Ga0315915, IMG submission 207738) | Medicago polymorpha root nodule microbial communities from Los Angeles, California, United States - branched nodules | ecosystem: Host-associated > Plants > Roots > Nodule | place: USA...
TTCCTTTATCATTTAAAAAATGTAACAAACAAGATAAGTATATTTATACTTACTTTTTCACCACTACCAACAAAAAAAATACTTACTTTTTCATAATTTCAATTATACCCTTAAACAATTTTTTCTACAATAAAATTGTTGTTGGTGTCATTAAAAAAGAATTTATATATATTTTTTGTTATATTGTATTATTCGGTGTCGTTGAAATAGATAATCATGGTTAGTTTAATTTTTTATAACTTGAAAGCAACAATTATTTATATATTTTTTAGTTTTAATCAAAATCAAAATTTTATAAAAAAACACAGTTCATAATTTTCAAACGTTAGCGCAATAAAAAGAGCGGAAAGACGGGCATGTGAGTGCCCGTCTTTTCGCTAGATTTATATAAATTTTTTGATAAATATTTGTAACTTTTAAATGTAACAAACTCAATAAATCATATTTATATTTTTCAATGACAACAATAATAAAACAAATATAACAAAAATTCTTATCTTTTTTAATAACACCAACAATATAACATTATTATATCAAATTTTGTTTGAGGGTATAATTGAAATTAAAGAATAAAAAAGAGTTATTTTAGCACCCCCACCGCATCATTAGAATACGCCTAGCCTTTAGCTCTAATACCATTAGTAAAGTTACTTGAAACAAGGGATATTTTGTTTCAACTCTTTCAAATAAATTTTGTTACATGAATCAAAAGTTGTTACAACAAAAATTAAACACCATAAGGTTTTCGGTTTTTCACACGCACCCTTTTATATATATTTATATACACACTCCTCGTCAATCACAAGAATCATACAAGTTCAACAGAAAAATAGATAAGCAGAATTGCTGTTTTTTTTATTTTTATAAATACGATGTTTTACTCTCCATTCGAAGTGGAATCCGTGGGTTACGTTGCTCAATGGAGACTCAGCTTTAAGAGCATGAATATGATTCCACACAGCTTTATTCACACATCCGAAGCTTTCAAGATATCTAAATGGAATTGGTAACTTTTTTATTTCTCTCTTCTAGTTCGTCAATACATTATTTTATTTTAATTTTGACAATAATTCATATATGACTCTAATCACAAAAATCATATGGTGTGGTATCCGATTAATCGTCATAACAGTTGTGAATAGTTAAAGTTTATATTTTGTTTGCGTGTAAATTTGTGAAAAGATAAATTGCTAATTTTTCATATTATTTTTTTTGTTTTTACTTCCCAACATGAAGGCACATATCATTCTCAAGGGATTCACTTTTTAGTCCGGTTACTATCAAATTATATGCAGAAGAGTCCACAAATAATCCACCAATTGCATCTTTTAAATTTCGTATTCTTGACTCTATCGGAAAAAATGGAATGACCTTCGCAGAGACGGGTAATAAAATCGACTCTCTTTGTAGCATGCTTTACTTATAGAATTATGAGTTGGATTCTTTTATTATTTCAATTATATCATTAAGGTTTAAACAAATTTACCTATAAAATGATATATTTTGTGTTATTGAAAAGATGATAATTTATATTATATTTGTTATATCGTTATTAAAAGATTAGCCTAATTTATTACAATCTGAAAGCCACAACCATATATACCTATAATTTTAATCAAAATAAAGATTTCATAAAAGAATTTCAAAAAAATGCTTATATCTCTATGAATAGGGGGCTATGAGTTGGACTTGTCATTATTTCAATTATATCCCTACAAATCTTTGTGTATGAAAATGTTATTTTCGGTTTTTTTTTTTTTTTGACAGATGTTATTTTCTGTGTTATTGAATAAAACAAGACATATGGTTAAATAGGCATATAGGAGTAATTTTTTATATATGATTATATAAGTTTATAATTTGTCTTCCTCTTTTGTACAATGATGCAGAAGAAAAAGACAAGCTTTTCAGTAGCGAAACTGATGCTTTTAACTGGGAGTTTGATGTTCTACTACCTGATGTTACAACATCCTGTGTTGAAGTTGAATTCCTAGATCTCAAGACTGCAAACCCAAATGTAAGTGCATTTAATTAATCAATTTATTTGTTCAAGTATCTTACTATATATTGATATAATCATGAATTACATATCATATGTTGCACTTTTATAATTTTAGTATTGATCTGTGAAGGTTACTATTAATTACTTCAAGTTATTTACTATTTGTTTGAAATTATTGAATGAAGGATGGAGAAACTAACTCAACTAGGAAAAGATCAACAACCCTTGTTCGAATGTTAAGAGAAAGTATCCACACAGACACTACAATCAAGCTCGTATCATCGGATAAAATCATAAGAGTTCATCGAGCTGTTCTTGCTGCCCGGTCACCTATTTTTGAATATATGTTTGAAAATGATTCTAAAGAGAATAACATGTCTGTTATTAACATCTCTGATATGTCTCCTGAAGTTTGTCAAGCATTCATAGATTATCTATATGACAATATCAACGATGAAGAACTTGCCGATCATAGTTTCGAGCTATTGGTTGCTGCTGAGAAATATGGCGTTAATGACTTGAGAGAGGAATGTGAAAAGAATCTTCAAGAAGATATCAACAGAAAAAATATACTTCAGAGGCTCCATGCAGCATATTTCTATCAATTGCCCTACTTGAAGATTAGTTGCGCTCAATATCTAGTGGAATTTGGTAAAATACATGAAATCTGGGATGATTTTCTTGCCTTCTTAAAATTGGCAGATGATGATGTAATTTGCGAAATTTTTCGTGAATTTCTTCCTTAGTTAAAATAGGTTTGAGTACCTTTCAGTTTTGAAAACTTTTGTTCAGAGATTTCTTCATGATTTCAGTGTAGACAACTAAACAGTTTTCTTGTTATTGTTTTTTGAGTTTATAACATTTATCCCTATGTGTATATATTTTCTTTTTACAATTCAATATGATGCATTTTGCTTTCATTAGAAAATACAAAATTTATGTGTAGCATAAGGCGATTATAATTTTCGAAAACCATATTGGAAAAGTTAATCATGAATATTGATAGGAAAGATTCCTCCGATATCTTCCATAGTATAATCGACTTAAATTATATCAATCTTCATTAGACACTTAGTCTAGTAGATATGATAGTTTTAAGAAAAATGTTTTTCTACAACTTTGCAGTTGAATTAACTTAATATAATGAGTTTCAAGAAAGGAATTAGGAGTTAAAAAACAATCTAAGTCTGATTCTCCATTTTAGTATTTTGCCAGACATCCTACAAAAACAAATTTGAGTTGGACCTCCATATCTTCTCCACACCACATATATATTTCGTGCTGCCCTTCTCGACATTGACTATGTCTTTGCTTCTCGGTCTTGTCACGATTGTTCCACGATTAACACTTCATGGCCCGGTGAATCCGCGTTTCCTTTTGTCATTCTCTACTGTCTCGGTTTTCTGGTTCCAATGATTTCTCTCTTGCAACATTTATCATGTGTCTTGCAACACGAGGAGGAAAATGGAGAAGAGAAAAAGCACCGCCCTATAGTCAGAGTTTTACCTCAGAGTACTGTTACACGTCCCTCTACGACCCCTTCGAAAGCATCTATGTCAACTTTGAGTTTTGATTACTCCGTCCTGTTTGAGATCTCATATCTGTTGTTTTTATGTCTTTTTTACTTATAGTTTGTTTCAAGTTTGGTCTCCATGTGTTTTTCAAATGATCGAGAAAGACCTCGTTTTGAAGGTACCGTGTCAATTAAGGTTGTCAAAATCAGGACTTTACTTCAAGTCGAAAGTGAATAGCAAAATCGAGACGCGTAAAATCGCAATTAAAATTGAGGATTTTACTCAAAGACTTTTGTTGAATCGATATAGGATAGCAAAATCACAAATCGTAAAATCGCAATCAAAATCGAGGATTATACCGATACAAAAATAATGTTAAATATATGTTATAAATTGCATATAGTCATAAATGACTTAAAATTCAAAGTCCACAAAATACATATACATAAATTACTCAAAGCCTAGATGTCAAATATTCTTTAGTAGTCATAATAATGCTAAACAACCGAGACAAAATAATCCTAGATGCTTGACAAAATACTTGATCACAAGTGAGTAAGGCTATTAAGTTTCACGGCAAAGACTAGATGCCTAACAAAATACTTAAAGGCAAAGCTTATATGCAATCATTAATCACGAAGGAATCACCAATTACATGGATTATCCTCCATCATATCAACACTTTCATCTTCATCAATTTCATCATTTTCTCCATCTGGGTGAAGAAGAAATGGAAACAATGACGGATTGAAGATGAAACAATGACGGATTGAAGGAAAGAAAGGATGATAGATTGAAGGAAAGAGGTAATCTAGTTAGGTTTAGTTCATTTTGAACTAGATGAACCGTGACTGACAAGCAAGTGTGGTGTTAAGTGAATGAATGAAAAAACTTAGCCTTTTTGGTATTTATAGAACCAGATCATGGTACAAATCGGGTCATTTGACGAACCAAGTCAAAAATTGACATGTATAAAAAAATGGATAAAATTCTTCAAAATCCTCTAAAATCATACGATTTTGAACGGATTTCACGATTTTGTGTGATTTTGATAGGATTTTTTTTTTCAGTTTTTGGGATTCTACTATGGATTTAAGTTGTTGAAGTTAAGTAAAATTGCAAAATTCTAAATTTTAGAACTTAAATTGTGATTTTGACAACAGATGTCAACACTCTTTCCGAAATTTTTATGTGAAACATTAGTGTGTTTTTGACTTTTATAATCACTTTTGTTGACCTCAAAATGTGGATGTGAGATTTCCCAACTCATGGTTAGTTTGATTGAACTATCCTTATTTCATTATTTGAATGGAGCTCATTTCTCCCTTGGAAGAATTATGTCAGACTTATAACCAATAAAAAAAAAAAAAATTATGTCAGACTATATCTTCATAAAATTTTTTTGGCAACTATTATTCAGTAAAAGTAATCTTTTAGCTTTTTTTGGTTACACAGTAATCTTTTCGTTGGGACAACATTAAATTTAATTTTGTTTTTTCCTCAAAAAAATGATGTTTTTACACGTTTTATTAATCTCAAAATTTACTAACCTTAACTCAATTTGCTTACTTGGTCAGTCCAGCCTTACCATATTTTTCTCACTTGTAAAGGGTTTTGTTACTTATATGCCTATTTTTTATGGAGTTAGTGGCATATTGTTCCCACGTATAATTTGGATATATATAACTTCTCACCATGGAAGAAGAAGTCAGTAGCATACTTTGGGGTAGCATATTTTGTAAACTGAAAAATAATCACACCTAGAAAAGCTATATCCACACAAACAAAAATCCATCATCTCTTTCAATTCTCATTTCTAGGTTACATCTCCTACATAAATTCGAGTTTGTAACCTAGTATATAATACGGGCAAATCTTTAAGGACACCGACTTCGTCATGTTCCGTTTATTATTTTGGAGGTTATCACTATTCATAATTTCGTTTACTTTCCGGTTGCTGAAATCAAATCACCACAATTTTGAGCATGGATAAGTTTTCTTGATCTCTTTCTTGTTTATTCCCATTAAGATTTATTTGATGCTTATAACTTTATGTTGTTTCTGACCTAATTTTATACAACAATCTTTAGGATTTATACTTTTCAATTGATGAGACCTGACCCATGAAAGTTAGATAGCAAAAGAGGCAACCATATTCTAATGACAGTGGCTTCCGAATAGGTATTATTTGTCATGGTGTCTGATAATTAATTTTAGATGTTTCTAATTACATACCCCTATTGTATTTTGTTTTATTCGATGCCTAGCTCAACGTTCTAAAGATTATCGATATCTAAATTTCGTGTCACACTACTTGGAAGTAGCTTATCTTAATTACATGTTTAGAGTAGCATTAACATTGATAACTTATAAGTAACCCTGATTATTATAAATATGATCTCAATGTACGTCTGTATTTTTATGAAAATGATTTGTGTCATCCGATCATATTAATTTCTGCATGCATATCGATTAGTTATATAGCTTGTTTGATTACCGGCTAGAATTAATTTAAACTGGTGATTAAGTACATGTAAAAGAAGGATATGTTTGAGTCATTTTCATTTGACATATATATAGTTTTATAATTTGAGATTATGAAGCATATTTTACAATGATCTTGGGGAATCTACTCTCAATCTCAAAGCAAATAACAATTGCATGGGTGTGTTATAATCCTAGCAATGGCATCATTAAAACCATCAGGTACGATGCTTGTGTCGCCTTTAATAACTCATTTTATTTTATAAAAAATATTGGCTATGACGTCTCTAAGTTAATTGATCTCATATTTACATGGGTGTGCTTGCAATGACATTTTCATTTATGATAATATATAGTCAATTATAGATTTATCCTCGTTGTCTTATTTTAATATGTTCCTATTGGCGATACTACGTAGGAGTCCTAAATTTCAACAATTTGTATCCATTTTTCATGATCTTAGGGATGGATCCAAGCGAATTCTTCGGGAAAAATTGTGTCTTTCACCACGGAATCCTATAAGTGAGATTTCGATTAAGTGCTTAGATAATTTTCTTGTGCACGTGTGCGAAGATATTTTGGCTCTAAAAGACGTACCATTCCCTACTGTAATAGTGAATCTCGACCATTGATTTGTGTTCATACGGCCAAGTTCTCTTCCAGGGTCCTGCTGTAACGGCGCCGAATCCAAATCCCTAAAAGACACCCCAAATTAAAAGAACAAGTCAAAACAGTCCCACAAACAATAGAACAAAACCTGCATTCCAAAGACAAAAACCATAGTAGTAGTTTCATAGCAGAGGAGCAGAACACATCTTGCAATCCAAAGATGATAAACCACAACAGAAGTAGTTTTATAGCAAATGTCAAACCTCCACAGAACATGTCACACCAAACAAGCTATCCACCGTGAGCACCTAAATCATTAGCTTACTCTAGTACTAGCATGCTATTGGGATTTGTATTAGCTGGCACAAATTAGGTGTTAGTTATTTAATTGTATAATTAGTTAGCTTATCTCCAGTTAGTTATGGAGACAGTTTGTATAGTTTTCCTCTCTATATAATATAGCCTTTGGGGTGGATGTGATCAGTGGTTCAACAAAAACAAAATAAATCCCTTACAAATTAATTTTGGGGTTTCATCTGCCTGAAATTCTTCTTCTTTGTTAGTTATGTATCATCGGTTCTCAGCGAAAAAGATTTGTTAAATCCTGACGGATTAGCTTATATTACGCGGAAAATCCTTAAGGACATCGCGGTCAGCACGTCTCAGACTATTCATCGTTTGTTAAATCCTTAAGGACAAACAATGAATAGTATAAGACGCGCCGATCGAGTTGTCGTTAAGGATTTTCCGCGTAATATAAGCTAATCCTCCAGGATATAACAGGTTCTTTCCAGTAAAAACCGAGGATACATAATTGGCAATGAAGAATAATTTCAAGAAGATGAAAACCCAGAACTCATTTGTGAGGGATTTTGTTTTTGTTGTCCCTGCTATCACATCCACCCCAAAGAACCTTGGCTATGATATATACTCGGAAAGAACCTGTTGAATCTTGGAAGATTTGCGCTCATGTGGCGGATAAGACGGTGTCTATGTCACGCCTCAAATATGAGTAACTGGTTATTATTTTGCAGGTTTTGTCTGAGTTGACTTTGGATGATATTGATAAGCCAAATTCAATAAAAAATTTGTGCTCTATTTTTATTCAATTATGATCCATGTTTATATCTATGTTATTTATTCATTTGAGATATTATAGTTTTCCTCTCTCTCTATATATACCCTTTGGGGTGGATGTGACCAGTAACACAACAAAAACAAAATAAATTCCTCACAAATTAACTCTGGGTTTTCATCTTCGTAAAATTCTTCTTCTTTGTTAGTTATGTATCCTCGGTTCTTACCGAAGGATCCGTTAAATCATGATGGATTAGCTTATATTACACGAAAATTCCTTAAGGACATCACGGTCAACATGTCTCAGACTATTCATCGATTGTTAAATCCTTAAGGACAAACGATGCATGGTATGAGACGCGTCGATCGAGTTGTCGTTAAGAATTTTCTGCGTAATATAAGTTAATCCCCCAAGATTTAACAGGTTCTTTCTGATAAGAACAGATGATACATAACTTGCAATGATGAATAATTTCAGGAAGATGAAAACCCAGAACTCATTTGGGAGGGATTTTGTTTTTGTTGTGCCTACCAATCACATCCACCCCCAAAGAACCTTGGGTATGATATATACTCGAAATCTTGGAAGATTTGCGCTCATAAGGCGTATAACACGGTGTCTATATCACGCCTTAGGTATGTGTAACTGGCTATTATTTTGCAGGTTTTGCCTTAGTTGACTTTGGATGATATTGATCAGCCAAATCCGATAAGATTTTTGTGCTCTATTTTTATTCAATTATGATCCTTGTTTATATCTATATGTTATTTATTCATTTGAGATATTATATGTCAATATTATACAACAATCTTAAGGATTTACTCTCATTTATGTTTTATTGATTATACCATATACCACAAATTAAAATGACGGAGACCACTATATGTGACAAGCTAAAGCTGTGACCTTCGATAAGAGGATTATTTCCTACGAATGTGAAAAGAAAAAGGATATTAGAGGAGAAGAGATGCTTCTTATGAATCTTTATCACCATCATTTTCTTTTGAGCTGATTGCATGCTCTAGGGCAGCAGGGAATTAATATATTAAGGTACACATCTTTCTTTAATCAATTGATCAATGATGGATATATCTTGGATTATAATTTGCATGAAATTCCTTTGAGAATTAAATTGGTTTTCGTTAAATTTTGAGTTGTTGTATTGGGTATATAGTTATATCAATGGAGTGTTTCTTGATAATTAATTCCTATTGAGAAAACATTGTTATATTTTTTCCTTAAAAAATATTTATATTTTATTAGTTTTTTTTAAAGGACATTTACAAATATTTTTAGAGTCATTTTATTTCAAAAGTTAATAAAATTAAGGCTATCCAAAAAAGAAGTTTTTACTTTTTACACGTTTTATTGTTCTCCAAATTTACTAATTCCTTGACTCAATGTATCTGCTTACTTGGTCAGTCAAGCCTTGCCTTTTTTTTCTCACTTAAAAAAGGGTTACTCACGTGCCTATTTGGATGAGTTTCACTCATTTGTTTACTCGGTCATTCAACCCTTTTTTTCTCACGTATACATTTTGGATATATATAACTTCTCACCGTTAAAGAAAAAGTCAGTAGCACATTTTGAAAACTGAAAAATAATCACACACAGAAAAGGTATATCCACATGACAACAAAAATCCATCATATCTTTCGATTCTCATTTCTGGGATACATCTTTTGTGATCTATGAAATAAATTTGAGTTGTTTTATAACCTCGTGTATGATTTATATTTAGGAAATGCATTTGTATCTTGGGTTTTATCGCGACTTAAGTTTATTTCACAGTTTATTATTTTGTAGATTATCACAAACCATAATTTCTTCGTTGTTTGCTTCGCAGTTGCCGACATCAAATCACCACAATTTTGAGCAATGATAAGTTCACTTGATATCTCATGTTTATTCTCATTAAGATTTATTTGATGCTTATAATTTTTTGTTGTTTCTGAATATGAGATAACTCTATGCCTAGTTTCATGCAATAATCTTAAGGACTTAACCTTTTCAATTATTATTTTGGAGATTATCACAAATCATAATTATTTTGTTGTTTGCTTCGCCAATGCCGACATCAAATCACCACAATTTTGAGTATTGATAAGTTCATTTGATCTCTCTTGTTTATTCATATTAAGATTTATTTGATGCTTATAATTTTTTTTTTGTTTCTGAATATATGAGATAACTCTATGCCTAGTTTCATGCAACAATCTTAAGGACCTAACCTTTTCAATTATTATTTTGCTGATTATCACAAATCATAATTTTTTTGTTGTTTGCTTCGCCAATGCCGACATCAAATCACCACAATTTTGAGCAGTGATAAGTTCAGTTGATCTCTCTTGTTGAATATAAGATAACTCTATGCTTAGTTTCATGCAACAATGTTAAGGACTTAACCTTTTGAATTGATAAAACCTAAACCTTGAAATATAGATATCAAAAGAGGCAACAATATTCTAATGACAACGGCTTCCGAATTCGTATTATTTGTCATGGCCATTGTGATAATTAATTTAATATGTTTCTAATTACATACCCATATTGTACACCCAAAAAAAATTATATACCCCTATTTTATTTTGTTCTATTCAATGCCTAACTCAACGGTCTAAAGATTGTCAATATATTAATTTCATGTTACACTACTTGGAAGCAGCTAATAATAATTACATGTTTTGAGTAGCATTAGCATTGATAACTTTTAAGGAACCCTATCAAAAATATGATCTCAATGTCTGCATATTAGGAATATTATTTGTGTCATCCGATCATATATATTAATGTCTGCATTCATCCATTTTAAAAGTAGCATTTTGTAACAAATGGATAAATTTAGCTTAAAATTTTAAAGTTTATAAATTGTAAATAAATTATTAATTTGATCCACATTGTATCTTCATTAGGTTTCACATTGTATCTTCAAATCTTTAAGCAATTTGTTTCGTAATAGTTCAAAAATTCCCAGTGACAACTCTAAATTCTGCTTAAGCGCTTGATTGAGCAATTGTGTTTTGCTTCTTACTCCTCCAAAAAAACAAGGTTCCACCACAAAAAGTACAATAGCATGAAGTAGATCTTCTTTCTCTCAATGATCCCACATAAGCATCAGTGTAAACCTTCATATATAGTTACACTTCAACCTCTTCTGAACAAGAGTCCTCTCCTTGGAGAGGTTTTCAAATATTGTAGAACATGATCTACAACGGTATTATTTGTGTCTCATACACTATCGTATCATGCATGACTTTGCTCATCATACCCACCGCATATGGCAAATTTGGTCTAGTGTGTCAAGTAAATCAAATTTCCCCTAATCTCTCATATTGACCCTTGCCAACTTTGGTACTTCCTTCTCAAAACTCATCTAATGATTTTTCTCAGTGTTACACTTGCAAGTTTGCATCCAAGTCTTCATGTTTCCAGCAAAAGATCAACCACATACCTCCTCTTTCATTTCAAACTTTATTGACAATTTCCTTTTGAGTAGTTGTCTCCCAGTCAGTCAAATTATCTCATTTAACAATAATATCATCAACATAACAATAAGTATAATTGTAATGTCTCGGATTTTTATCCAAGACATTACGCCTACTTATTCCATATTAGAAAAAAGAAACACTATTATTTTTTTGTTCTTATCATTAATAATAAACTCTTAACAAAAACCTAGACCAAAATTCTTCACATAATTTAATTAAATTCTTAAAATAAATATCTTTCCAATCTTTTTAAAATATTTACAATTCAATCAATCAATACCCAATTTTGACCCCGTAAGCACTTAAAACAAAAATACCAAACCATGCACGTCTTCTTTGATACCTAAAATATTGGTGTAAGGGGTCAGCTTACATAAACCACAAAACATACAAATCAAACCAAACATATAGTACAATATTATAAAATAAATTGTACAAGTCATAAACAACCAAACATAAAAGAAATACTCACGAATCATTCTTCTTTTATTTTATGTTTAAGTTCTTATGTAATGTTATGTGTGCTCCTAAAACTAAATGATCCAAATATAATTAGCCCGCCACTAAACACCACAAAGGAAATTCTCATTTAAATTAACCCACCACTTAGACACCACACAGAAATGCATATGACATGTCATGATAATAAAAACAAAATTAAATTCCACCACATAGTCAAACACACAGTCAAATGAAATACCCGCCACTTAGGCAACCACAACCAAAATAAAATCTCGTCACATAGGCAAACACACAGTCAAATAAAATATCTTCCACTTAGGCAACCACAATCAAATATTAATACATCACACAATCATATAAGGCATAATAAAATCAAAATTTTCTACGCTTATACCATTCCACATCACATCCTCATACACAAATATTCTATATAACATAATTAAAAATCACCACTTTCATACAACTATAAATTTTACCACACAAGTTTCTATCTTAATTTCATATCTCTTCAACAACGATTATGAATCATACTTTTTAAATTATAATATTTGATCATTAGTTACAGTTATGGTTAGGTATTATGATTTAAAAATTATGATTTGTAATAGTTGTTGAAGATATATGAAATTAAAATAGAAACTTGTGTGGCAAAATTTATAGTTATATGAAAGGGATGATTTTTAATTATGTTCTATAAAATATCTGTGTATGACGTTGTGATGTGAAATGCTATAAGTGTAGAAAGTTTTGATTTTATTATGCCTTGTATGTTTGTGTGAAGTATTAATATTTGATTAATAGTTGTCTAAGTGACGGATATTTTATTTGACTGTGTGTTTGTCTATGTAGTGGGATTTAATTTTGGTTGTGGTGGCCGTGACGAGTATTTCATTTGATTGTGTGTTTGCCTATGTGCAAGATTTAATTTTGTTTTCATTATCATGACATGTCATATACATTTTTGTGTGGTGCCTAAGTGACAGGTTAATTTAAATCAAAATTTCTTTTATGCTACCCCAATGACGGACTGGTTATATCTGAATCATTTAGTTTTAGAAGCATGCATAACATTATATAAGAACATAAACATAAAATAAAAGAAGGAGCAATAGTTAATCTGTCTAACTAACCAAAGAGTATTCGATATTCTCTTCAAATATATCTATCCAATCGTGAAATAAGTTGAGAGGATCACAAGATAACAAAATTTCATATAAACTATTTGTTCATGTCTAAACTAAGGGAGTCTACTTCCTTCTGAGTAGGAGGTGTATTCTTCATGCGAGTAGTTGGATTCTCGAACAGCACAAACCAAGATAGAAACCCAATCACGATCACAATCACAACAAGAATCAAGCACGTGCATATAAAGCACACTCTGCCCCCATAACCCATCTTTAACCAATGATCGTCAAAAACAGCAAAATTTCAATCTTTTTCTTATTGGTATTTCGGATGTGATGAAAAAAATGCTATGATAATGGTGAATTTTAAAGACAATGTAACGTTGGTGTCTCTATTAAAGAGTGAAACATGTTTTGTGAGCTTATAAGGACAGCTATTAAAATAGTCACACACAATCAAAGGAAAGGCAGTAAAAACAATTCCCATTATATTTTAAAGGGTAAATAAAGATTTCTCTTTGTGAACTTTTTTAATGCGTACCACAGTTAACTGATTTTTGCATGATTTAAGACCATAATTGTGATTAATTAAAAACCGGGTCGGAAAAATTTAAGACCACAATTGTGATTAATTAAAAACCGCATTGGAAAAAGAGAAAAACAATTATGTGCATTTTTAAAGTGTTTTTGGGTTACATTTCTTTTTCACCACAAAAAAAAAAAACACAATCCCCTAAAAAAAATGTAACCCAAAAGCACATTAAAAATGCACTTAATTGTTTTTCTCCTTTTTCCGACAGGGTTTTTAATCAATCACAATTGTGGTCGTAAATCATGCACAAATCAGTTAATTGGGGTTACATGTTATTGATACGAAATTTCTACCTATTTAACAATGATTAATTTTTGTCGTAAAATCTTTAGAATACACAAAGTGAATTCTTTCCTTCGGACATAAACTTTTTCATACGTAAAAGTCTAAAATCAAACTAATTTTTTAAGGTTGTTCAAAAAAACACGTAATTCGCTAAAGTCGAATCTTCATTGTTCAATACTGTATTCCGTACAACATCGATGATGCTAGAGATGTTCAATAAAATTATTCATTCAAGTACTTTTACTTGGCATATAAAATACCTGAGATATTCCTCCATGTCAACCATCCATTTCAACTATTGCTGCATCAAAATCAACTTCAACATGCTTATATATCCTTTTTCCGTTGCAATTTGGAGGCATATGAGAATACTCCAAAGCCCCGCCATGAAAATATAGTGCCAGTTAAATTATTTTTTTATGTTAAAATGACTTTTTAATATTAAATAGAGATATTTTTATTAACAAAGAAATAGAGGAAGTAAATCTCTTTCACACTTTGACAATATTTTTCTTATTATATTGTCGTGGCTTATAATTTTTGTTTGAAAAAACAAAAGAGATGTTAAACTAGACCATTAAGATACTATTTTCGTTGTTACCCCACCACAATCATTGGTCAATTTTACTAGAGACCAATCACCAAATTTTTAGAGTCCATATCCATATACATCCCAAAACTAGTTGTTGTAACTGACTCAACCACTTCACCATCCACCTTAAACACATCGCCTTCAACATTCCCATTTAAGGTTGACAACAAAACGTACACGTTAATTTTACTAGAAAATTCATCAATAAAAGGTAATGTTCTTTTGGCTATTATTTAACATTGCAAAATTTATGGATAAGTATTTTTTGGTCTCTTAAAAAAAAGGTATTTTTTGGTCTGCTGCAGAATAATATTCTAAAAAATATATAAAAATAAAAGTTTATTTTTGTTTTTTTTCTTTATTTAATTCTAAAATTACGATTTTCTGATTTTGAATAAAAAAATAGTAAGTTGAGTAAAATAAAAATTTAGCACATAATTTAATTTACCTTCTGTTTATATTCAAAAGTAACTCTTGAATATCGAAACTGAATTTAAGAAAATGCATTTAATACATATTTTAATTTTGAAGATAAATGGTTAATTATTTTAAGAAAAACACTCGAGTCCTCCAACAAAAGTTTTAATGGTGTATGATATTCAACATGTCATTGCAACTCTTGTTGGAGGACTCGTGTGCTTTTCTTAAAATAATTACACGTATATCTTCAAATTTATAATTTCGTCAAATTTTATTTCATTATACAGTTATAAAATAGTTTTTTTTTATGTCAATCATTTTGTTTCTAGGGAATCAACCTAATAATCTGGAGTTGGAATTGAACGAAGTAAATAAAGTCGGGCAAAACATTGGTTCATGAATCGAATCATATTTTGTCTAACCTTTCATGCTAAGGAAGTTCATTTTTTTTTGGACAAAATTAAATGTTAAGGATGTTCATTAACTATTCAACTCCAATCCATTTATAATTTTCATTTCCTTTTTCTAAAGGGGTTTATAGTAAATCACGCAAATGAAATCAGTTTTATGATAAGGTTCATAAAACGAAATCTTTATTTTTCATTTTAAGAGGGAATGTTGTTTTGTATTTTACGAAGAAAGGGAATGTTGTTTTCAAATGATGAAATAAATAGCTTTCCTTATAAGCTCAAAAACGCGTATTTCAATCAAGCTGTAACAAAGACACCAAACCTTACCTTCATTCTCTTTTAAATTCACCACATTATCTTCACAATTTTTTCATCACATCCCAAATAATTAGAAGAAGAAAAAAATATTGAAACTTTTTTTTTGTTCGACGATCGTTGATTAAAGATGTGTTGTCCGGGCAAAGTGTGCATGCTATGCGTATGCTTGATTCTGGTTGTGATCACGATCGGAATTCTGTTTGGATTTGGAGTTTTCAAGAATGGATTCCACAAAGTGAAAGACACCGTCCATTACTCTGATTCTTACGGCGGAGGAAGGCCGTTCTTGGGTTATGCTCCACCACCATTGTTCTAGTTCAGTATTGTTCTCTTCTTATTTTCTGCGTTGTGTTTTATTTTAGCTTGTTTCATGCATGGACGAGTTTGTTTTTTGTTTTAATAAATTATGACTTATTAGAACTGGTATTTAATTTGTAATTACTCGTTTATTGGAATTCATGCTATTTTTTTTTTTAGAATTAATTCTATCTGTTCTAGTGATTACTGCTATTATACTGTTTTTTGTCATTTAATTTAAGAACAAATTGAAATTCCCCATCCTCCTCTCGGTTTGTTTAATATTAATCCTTATCCATGACAATGTAGAATTCAAGACTACATAATTTTCTTGTTGAAATTATAATTGATACCAGAATGAGTAATATTTTTGCATAATTTTTATTTATTAATGTTACTTTATTTTTTCAATTTTTAATTTTGATTGAATTCCTAGAAAGGCTTTTTAAATAAATAATTTGATCTATGAATTAAATTTTGTATACACCCATGTAAAATCACACCGTAAGGACTGATAAAAAGCATTTGCCACCTTTTTTTATCAAAATCATCGCCGATCAAATAATTATTAATATTTTATAAACAGGAATGTCTTTTATGAGAATCTCAATTATGTTTTTTATGTAACAACTATTAGTTTATTATCCCTCAATAAAAAAAATATTAGTCATTATTTTTTCTTCTATAGTTCATCCATTAACTAACGTTTTGTTTGATTCATGCAAAGTTAAAATTAACAATTCAATATCTTTTAAGTGAGGTTGCAAGTAGGACCCGTGGGGTTAGGTTGGGTTGGATCAATTTTAGGCAAAAATAATATCCGATCTAATTAAACTTAATTGATTTGAGTTTTGATAAAAAAAAAAAGTGTTTTTTTTTCGGCAAACAAGAACCAAACCAACTTAGTGAATGAGTTGAGAGTCAATTAAATTATGTATATTTTATGAAATTTCAATATTTAAACTAAATTTACTATTTAATATTTAAGATTAATCCAATAAAAAAACACAATAATAAAATACTTAAATCATATTATAAAAACATTAACAATCGTTTTGACAAAAACAATTCAGATTCGCACGTTTACGGGTTTGATATTATAAATCAATTATCCAAACTAAACTACTTTGGATTTGATTGGTTTAACGAGCAACCCAATAATCTACAAAAGTAAGTGGGGTTTAAAACCCGCAAGTGGGCGGTGAGATTGGTCCCTTCGAATTAATCGGTTCTTGGATCGGATACCGAGTTTTAAAAAAAAAAAAGTGGGGTTTAAAACAAATTTTGATGTATAAGACATATCTGTTTGAGGCATTTTTTTCTTATAAAATTTAAAGCAATATTATTATTTTTGTTGGTAGGTCTTAAAGGAGAACTTTAATCACCTTATTCTTGGACCGACCCTGGTCTGGTTGAACGCCCTAGTTGCAAGGTCGATTTATCACCTTACTGATGAGTATATTTTTTTTTTTTTGGATCAAAGTCTGATTGGTATATGTTTTCCTATAGTTTCTTACGTAGTAAGAAATTCGAGAATAGACATTTTATTGTTTTCCTATAGGTTTAATAATCAAAACTTCAACAAACAATTACAACTTCAATTCGTACTCCTCATGTAACGTAATTGCTGCGTGGAGTGGAAGTGTGGAACGAAAGACATTTGGCTTGTGATTGTTTTCTTGTGGGCCATGCACCCCAAAGATTCATGTTTCATTCTTTCAATTTGACATTCTTAGTTATTATTGTACTTGATCTCTAACATATACTGTATATATGAAGTGAATCAGAATGTTTGTTTGGTCATTAATGAAGTTAATGCTTACATCGGCACATTAGGGCCACTACAAGTCCATAGTTTGTTTAACTTTTTGGGTGACTAAAATACCCCTGGGCACAACTAAAAATTAAATCCATTAAAATATTGACATGCTGCTTAAAGGGGGGGTTAAGATTCTCTCAAGTGGAAAAACATGAGGAAATAATGTGTTAGATCTAATGTAAAATGAGAGACTTTTGAATATCTGATAGAGTCCAAATCATCTAAAGGCAATACTATGATTTAAGTGATCTCATCTAACACAAATATTTTTCACAGAGAATTAGAATCATGATGTAGATAAAAAGCCCTATAGCTTTAGTAGAAAAGCCGGCAAATTTCCAAAAAAAGTTAAAATGTTACCAACAACAAATAATTTTCTTTCAAGCAATCTATTTTAGTCAAGACCCTACGTTCATATCTACTTTATACCTACAACTTTGTTCAGCCAACCCCAACCATATTATTGGAATTTGGTTTGATTTCTTATAAGATATTAGAGATAATTAATTAGTTATAACCTTGAATGATATCTTCTCACCAATTTCCTTAATCTCAATTAACTTGGCTCAACCAAAACTGAAACCTCATTAGATGTCTTTGCTTGCACCTTATATCTACTTGGACAACCAACAATTGTAATGGTTCGAGTAACATTACAACTTTGTCTCGAAGATCAGGTATTGTGGTTGTAGGGTAGTTGAAATCCACCTCATTGTAGGACTTTGGACAAATGAAAGGCTTTCCGATTATAAGCACATAATAGGTTCATGTGAACCGAACCATATTGCAAATGGAGTTGCATTTGCTTGCTAAAAACATAGTTTTGTGTCAAGTTAACTAGAAGCTTCCAAGTAACGAGAAAAAATATGACATACTAGAGAATGGCTCAGTGTATGCAAAAAGACTACCCAATGTATGCAAAAAAAGACAATTTTTAAGATTTGAACATGTGACTTTCAAATCGCAAGGCATCGAACCTTACCATTGTGTCAAAACTAACGCTACAAAGATATAAGTAAAAATTGGTCAATAAAAGTTAATGTATTTGTTTCAAAATTTATACCTAATACATCAATTTATGTTTACCGATTTTTGTTTATATTTTGGCACCGAGGGAGTATGATGTTATTTCATTTTCACTTTGGCTTCGGGGTAAACACCAATAATGTTCACGCATGCAATAATGTCAAGCCGGAACACAAAAGACAATTGTCATAATATCTGCACTTCATATCAATGTCGTGTTTTGGCCTCCAACTCGTGTCATTGATATATGTAGTTGCATTCAATTTCTTGAGTTATTATGTTGTGTACATGTCACTAGACTCGAGTCTGATGGTCGTGTTTCATATAGTAAATAAAATAGTGCTAGGTCCCCTCCATGAGAATGAAGCAATAACTTAGAATTTCTGTTATTGCTTTTGCCATGTAAGAAACAGGGTTCCTGCATTGTACTATATAAGAGCCATCAATTGCTAAACACCATTTTAAATCTTTAATAAGAGCACCGAGCTTTTCTTACTTGTTGTATAGATTCACCTAGTGTGTTTGTTACAAAGTTTTCTTTTCTCTAGACGTGCGGCAATCCAAAAGCTATCTTTAGTAGCTTCTAAAATCTCATGTTTGAAGTGCATTGGGAAAGTGGTATTCCTCATTTGAACACCTATCCAAACATTGCATTAATTGAGACTATATGTGAATTTTTTTTAAAGCATGAGACTATTTGTAAAATGGAAATGTTAACTTGTTTAGAAGAAAAATGTAGAAATAATGTATTGGAATGCGTGCATTAAATTTAATCTTTTATGTTTTAATGAATTGAATGCACAAAGTTTAAGAGAATATTTCTTTTTTTAGATTTCTTAACATGTTCTCTAAGTGCACAAGTTAACACTACCCTTTGCAAAATAATTTTGGAATATCAAAGGTTTACAACATCTATTCACTTTTATATCTTTTTTTTTACGGATTTAGTTGTATACAAGTAAAGTAAAAAATTGACAAAATCAAATAATGATTTCTTATTACTTTTATATTTTAATCGACTTTCATTTTTGTAGATAAAAAATATATTTTTATTAGTATTTTGAGGGATGAATTTGCCATCCATTACAATCATACTCCACTTATAGAATTAATGTCTTTAATTAAGTGGAAAAGATATCGCCTATTTACTCTAAAAATAATAAAGATATAGTTTTACCAAATATGACTCTCAATAGTTGTGTCGTGATTGGTTAATTTGTTTGGAATAATAGTTTGTTTTCTTTTTGTACTTTCGCACCAGTCTCTGACCTATCAATGGTGGACAACTAATCTGATTCGTGCGTAGAGACATATCCACTGACCAAGCGTTGTTTCCCTGAAAATCAAACCCGATATTTCCTAAATACGTCCTTAGAATGAGCTCCTTGGAGCCCAAGCAACTTAGTAGTTTGTTTTCATTTTGATGAAAATGCTTTTGTTTTGGTAGTTTGTTTTCAATAATGATTAAGCCCCATGTTTTGTATGGTTAGGATTAGATAACTTTACGGTGGCTCTTTTTTTTTAGGGAAACTTTACGGTGGCTTATTCACTTATTCTAATTCAATCAAATTATTTTCATATGAAGCATCAAACCACTAAACATTCATAATGGAGAATTATATTTTTTAATAGTAGTATTTAATAAACTATCAACCACTTTAATCCAACACTTCACACATATTTTTTAAATGGAATTCATCGATAATTTTACATCATCTATCAATAACTTTATATATCATATCATTTTAATATTTTCATATTAAAATATGTGGATCATACTAAAAGAGATAAATACTTATGCAAGAGTGAGACACTCTTCTTGGTAGATACCATATTGGGACTACTTCACATATACTTACGGGTTATCGATGCTTAAAGTGTTAAGTCACCCATATTGTAGATGGTCTAACCACCTACTCGAAAGATCCAGAAAACAAAAACCAAAATTTTATAACACTTGCCAATATATTGTTATTAATTTTCACAAACCTTATTATGAACACAAAAATGTATTTTAATTTTTAACTCAAGAAAAACAGTTTCGTCGGAAAAAAACTTAAGAAAACAAAACACGAAAACAACACAGAAAATATAATTTTTTTTATTATCGAATGGATTATAGATAAAAAGTAACAAACGTGGTAGTAAATCACGCAAAAAAGAAAAAGTGTTTTTTGAGCTACGCCCTGAAAAAAGTTGAGAAAAAGAAATATTTATTTTCCTTTTTAAAAGGGAATATTGTTTTAAATTGATAAAATAATATTAAATAGCTTTCCTTATAAGCAAAAAAAACGTTTCAATCCGCTTCTTCTGTTTCCCCACATTTAAATTCACAATTCTCTCCAAAAAATTTCTCTGCAATTTCTCAGATCTGAAAAAAAAACCGAAAATTTCCTGCATTCAACGACTGTTCATTCGAGATGTGTTGTCCAGGCAAAATCTGCACGCTATGCATATGCTTGATTGTGGTTGTGATCACGATCGGAATTCTGTTTGGATTTGGAGTTTTCAAGAATGGATTCCACAAAGTCAAAGACTCCGTTCATTACTCTGATTCTTACGGCGGAGGAAGGCCGTTCTTGGGTTATGCGCCACCGCCATTGTTCTAGTTCAGTATTGTTCTTTTCTTGTTTTCTTTTTTCTGTTTTGTTTTAGGTATATTTTCTGGAGATTTGTTAAATTTTCATAAATAAGTGATGGATTATTAGTATTGAGTTTCATGTTAATAAAGTTTGCTTCATTCAGTGATTATAATCTTGCTCTGTTTGTTTATTATCAATCCAATTCATCATTTGATTATGTTACTGTAACTGTTGAACTTATCCGATTATTCAGTCAGCATCCCGTTTTTTGGTTTTTTTTTTTTTTTACCTTTTATTCTTTAAAGAATAAACCTTAGTAATCTTAAATTATTTAGGTAACATTACAACAAAAAAAAATGTAGGTAACATGGTTGCTACAACCGGACATCGAACTCGATTCACTTAAACAATACGTTCTTTAGTGAAATTCGGTAAATGATATTACATACATCGAACTTGAACTCAATTCACTTAAACAATACGTTGTTTAAATGGAATTTGTTGTTACAACCACAAATTGAATTCGAATCTTGTGCAAAGTAGTGTCAACTCTTTAACTACATTGACCATAAATCGAGGTACTTTTTTAATAATTATATGATGTGTCACTTACTTTTCTCTAAAAGAAATTATATGATGTGTTTATTTTTTCCTGTGTGATTAGATGAAGTGTTTAAATATGTGTCCATTCTTCACAAATTATTCTAAATTTTCTTTGAAATTATGTTTACAATTAACAATTAGAATAAGAATTTTTTTAATAGGAGAAGGAATATTCAATCTTAGTACAAAGTTGTTTTATAATGACATTCAACCATAGATTAGTCATATCATATTTTATAATTGTATTGTCTTGAAGACTTGCGATTAATTGTTCATAAAAATTCACTGAGGTAATATGTGGATAATCGGTAGTTTGAAACCTCGACCCATGCATATATTGTATATCCTTTAGTCTTTGAATTCCTTAGGTTGAATTTTTTATAGAGTAGTGATATTTGAACAACTATTTTGCTACAATCTTTGAAACAACCTTGTTGTTCTCTTTTCTCATTAGTTAAAAACAATAGAGTAAGAAAAAGAAAGAGAAAGAATAAAAACATAATGTGAGTATGAGAGAGAAAGTTGTAGAAAAGTTGTACCAAAATAGTTTTACAAATATCATTTCTCTTTTTTTAATATTGATAAGCCATGATTTAAATAATGTCATGTTTTTTAATGAAAGAATTGCATAAAGGTTTCGAAAAATTTAAAAACGGCAATTAATGGATTAATATAAAACATTTCTTAAGATTTTAAGTGAGGTTGGAGGGTCGATTTATCATCACTAGACACCTAGACACATGGGTACACATTTTTCCCAAAGTGACCTCAGGAATAAGAGGTTCAAGAGAAATTTTACTGTGTCTATGCGTGTATCAAAAATCAAATTTTCACCAACAAACAATTAAAAGTTTAGATTGCAATGTCACTTTTGATCAACTTATTCATATTTAGTATTGACATTATTGATTCTTGGCAATTGAGAATGATGCCAACAAAACAAGAGTCGTGTCCATCATGTAATGTAATTGATGCGTGGAGTGTGATGAAAGATGTTTGTTTGTCTCTTTGCATTAAATTGGTCTTTGCTTGTGATGGTTTTCTTGTGGGCCATACACCCAAATGTTCGTATTTCATTGTTTTTGAGTTTGACGTTCTTGGTTACTACATTTACATTTGATAACTCACTTTGGTAACAAACATGTGATAATTCACTTACATCCATGAAGTGAATCATAATGTATGTTTATATATTGGCCACATTAGTGCCACTAAGAATCATATCCAGAACTGATATTGTTTCCCATAGAGTTTTTTTTTTTTTTTTGGTACCTTAATGGAACCTTTTCATTTTAGTGAAAACCTTACCTTCATATTTAATTTAGGCCTATATATAACTTTGCTCATATAAGATGTTAGAGATCATTTCTAACATTTGTTTTTTGCTGAAAAAGTTGTAACATTTTTTAAATTGACATCAAGTAAGATAAGTAGTATTAATTGATGCCTTAACAACTCTAGGCGCAAGTGACATGAAATTCATTTCTACTTGAGCTTCACTGCAATAGTACTCATTACTCTATGCTTTCCATTTGACCACAATAATTCTCCAAATACATAATCCATTGTAGCATCACCATATTCCATTGATTTCATCACAATAACCTTGAATGATTTCTTCTCACCAACTTTCTTAAAGTTCAAGTAACTTGGCTCAATCGAAACTGAAACTCCATCAGGTGCCTTGGCTTGCACGTAGTATGTACTTGGAGGACCAACATTTGTAACAGTTCGACTAACATTTATGATTTTGTCCCCAAGATTGAGTATTGTTATTGTAGGGTAGTTCAAATCCACCACATTGTAGGACTCAGGACAAATGAAAGGCTTTTTATAAATAGCCTCAATTTGTTTATAGTTTTTATTATAAACACATAATAGGTTCAAGTAATCAACAATATTAAGATCATAAATTAGTCCAGGGTCTATAGCAAGATTAGGTTGAATGTGACCCGAACCATATGCAAATGGAGTTGCATTTTCACCGAATCGATCTTTGATAGGTCTTTTGCTGTTATCCATTTTGCTTGCTAAAATAGACAAAGTTTTGAGTTAAGTTTAAGAAGCTCATATTTATGAGTTATGAACAAAAAAAGACATAAAAAATCGTCAATGAAGAGACTGTTTTAAGGATTTGAATTCGCGACTTTTAAGTCACAAGGAAACAACCTTACCATTGCACCAGGACTAGCCCTGCAAAAACACGACAGCTGTCTAGTAATTATTTTTAAAAAATTGAAATAGGTTGGATGATTAATTGATGTGGTACCCGTGGTCATAATAGCTGATTTGATAGCTGCTGGACTCCATTTAGGATGAAGTGTTTTGAGAAGGCCTACTATGCCAGACACATGAGGGCATGCCATAGAAGTTCCCGACAAGGATTTGTACGAAATCCTTCTATTATCTGATGTTATTTCATATTCACTATTGACTTCTGTGTAAGCAGCAATTATGTTCACTCCAGGTGCAGTGATGTCAGGCTGGAACACAAGACACAAAAAACAATTGTCACAAAAACATCTAGACTATAGCATCTACGTACACTTTAGATCAATGTCGTGTATGACACTGGCATAGGTAGTTACATTCAATTTCTTAAATAATTATGGTGTGTGTTTGAATTTTCTGTTTGTGTTTCATATAGAAAATGAAGTAGTGTTGATTGAAATTAAATGTAAATATAACAAAGCTCATGATGATGAAATAAAAGGCAACAAACTTTTAGAATTGATGGAAGAATGGTGCTAGGTCCCCTTGATGAAAATGAAGCAATCACTGGAGCTGGAATTATTGGAATTTCTGTCATTGCTTTTGTTATGTAAGCAACAGGGTTCCTGAAATATATATATAAATAGAGTCATTAATTGTTGCAATCCATTTTAAGAACTTTAACAACAAATGGAAGTAAAAATTAATGTAAGAGAAAAAGAAAAAAAAATTACTTTTCATTTTTTATGTAGGAGTAAATATATTGACTATCAATGTAATTGACTTGTGAAGTAGGTAAAGCATGAGGGTATGCAATAAAATCATAATAGCTTTCATCATCATTGGCCAAAACCATTCCTACTGCTCCTGCAGAAGAAGCTTCTGCATCTGGAATAGTTCCAAAATACACATCTTCAAGGCAAACAACTATTTTTCCCTTCACCTTTTCAACATCAAGTGTTCCATATCTGCAGAACTTCCTGCAACAATGCATATGAAACAATCTTCTTAGTTTTAACAGATAAACAAAATCATTTGCAAATAAACTTGGAGAATTTTCACTCACGCATCCCTAGATAGAGCATAGAAATGTTTGCCTTGTTCACCACTAATCAATGGATAGAATTTGTGTGTTGGCAAGTCCTTAAATGAAAGACTAGTTCCCTAACAATCCAAAAAGGACCAATAATTATATACATAAATCCCTTTCAATCAAAGTTATGTCTAGAAATTTTAGATTGAGGGAGAAATACTTATACATAAATCCTAAGAATTTAACTTGTATATACTTCAACTAGTAATAATAATTTTCCCCTTCTCCAAATAAAAAATGATTGGATGCATGTGCAAAACCTTTTTACACACAATGTATACAAGAACTTACAAAAATACAATACCTTGAAGTGCTTGTTGTCACCTAGTGTAACATAACTGGTGAAGTCTCTATCAATTGTGCTAGCAGCAACCGTGAATAACCAAGGTGCCACATTCGAAACAGTTCCAAAATAAGGTCCAGAATTTCCAGCAGAAGCAACTACTACTATACCATTTACTACTGCATGAAAGGAACCAATAGATATTGAATCTGTAAACAGGTTATGAGTCTTCATACCAAGAGAAACTGAGAGCACATCAACACCGTCGCTTATGGCAGCTTCAAAGCCAGCTAGGACATCTGCATCTGAGCAGCCACCTTTCCAACACACTTTGTAGGCTGCAACATGAGCCTTTGGAGATCCACCTTTTGCAGTGCCATTACCATTTCCATAAACACTTACTCCTTGAACGAAATTACCACCAGCTGTTGATAGAGTGTGAGAACCATGACCAATTGTGTCACGTGCAGTGTAAAATGATGCATCAAGTTTTCCTACATATGCCTCATAACCTTTGTAGAAAGCTCTTGCTCCAATTAGCTTCCTGTTTGTGGAACAGTTAGTGATGTCCATAACTTTAAGAATGATGGTTGGATGTGAAACGGAGTCTGAATTTTATTGGTGTGTAGATTACTCCACATATCTCTCTATTAAGTATGAGACTGTGTCCGTCATCCACCACCAAGAACCACTCCCGCAACCTACAACGCTGAACTAGAAAATGATAGCACCGTTGGACCTTCTAGAAGGGTCAACAATGGTATGAATCGACATATTACAGAAAGAGCAACAACACTACTGAAAATGATGCCACATCTTCATCCAAAATTTTAAGGCATAAATATATGTGTTTTTTCAGTTATTTGTTGCTCACCATCCACTCTTTTATCCGATGTTTTGCTTTAACTAAAACTTGATAATTCTACTTGTTAAAATGATAATTCTTTCAATGTTTATGTGCGGTACCATTTATGTGCATGATCGATGGTTAAGGTAGCACTGGTGGAGAAGTTAATGGTCTCATTATCAACAATAATAACCTTCATGATAGATATTGCATTATTAATATTCCCACTTTCTCTTGAAATCGAATCAAAACTTTTGACTTTCAAAGATATGACCACAACTTGCTTTTGTTTATGTGGCCTGCTAAAACTATTTGATAACATCAAATATCAAAAGTGTCTTACATTCTCAGTTTATGTGACTATGGTGCTCGGCTTCATTTCATTGGAAGTTATAATATGCTAAATTCGTTTTTTAGTGATAACTGACTCATATTCCGGACCAATCAAATAAGCTCATATTCTAGCATATTTAATTGGCCTGGGATATGAGTCATTGACCACTAAAAAATGAATATAACAAAAATTATAACTGCCAATGAGACGGAGTCGAGCACCATAGTTACGTAAACAAAGAATGTAAGATACTTTCAACATCTGATTTTATCAAATTGTTTTACCAGGCTACGTAAACAGTAGCAAGTCGTGGTCAGATATTTGAAAGTCAAAACTTTTGATTCAACGTCCAAAGAGGGATATCTACTATGAAGGTTATTGTTGATAATGAGACCACTATCGTCTCCACGAGTGCTACCTTAACTCTTAGAATTTAACAGACTCTTCTAAATGGTAATCAAGAATATTGGTTAATCAGGAACCATATCTGTTTCAGATCGATGATTTTTTGTTTTTGTTTTTTGTTTTGTATATAACTCAAAGCATAAATATGATTTTTTTTTTTTTGTGAACTAACAAATAAAACGAGAGAATTGTTTTTGTTTTATACTGCTCAAAGCCAAGTGAAAAATGTGGAACGCATATTCAGTAGGTGAATCAAAATTCTTTTACAGGCAACATGTAACCGTTGAATCAGACAATAATAATGCATTAAAAATAGCTAACAAAAACACCGTTATGAATAGGTAATTGCTTTGACTCAGCAAATAAATTTCATGCCCTTAACTAATAGCTAATTGCGTTGACTCAGCACATTAGTGCACAAATATATTAGTTAAGAAAATGAAATATAGTAGCACATGGAATAAAGCATGACAATTTAACATTCGAAATATAATAAATACTAGTATGGATGAGTTAGAATTTCTTCATATTTGGGTCCTGTTTGGTTTGAGCCTATTTTGAGCTTATGAAAAATAGCTTATGTAAATAAACAAGTTTTTATTTTAATTTATAAACTCTTACTAACGAAAATTGTATCTTCATAAACGGTTTTTTTATAAACTACCTTAAAAACTTATAAATAATACATAAAAACTTATTTATTTGCATAAGTTGTTTTATATAAGCTCTAAAATAAGCCAATCCAAACGGGCCATTGGTGGGTGGAATATTGTGATGTATCAAGTGTCAGTTAAAGTCCAATATTGGATAAAAGAGTGGAGGATGAATAACAAATAAGTGAAAAAATTCATATACTTAGAGCCTTAAAATTTTGGATGAACATGTGACATCATTCTCACTTGTGTGGTTTCTCTTTCTATAATGTGTCGATTTACACCAGTGTTGACTCCTCTGGAAGGTCCAACTGTGCTATCATATTTGGTTCAATGTTGTAGTGTAGCAGAAGTGGTTCTTGGTGGTGGATCACAAACATGGTGAGTCTCATACTTAATAGGCAGTGGCGTTGCCAGGACCCTAGGTTAGAGGGTTCGAACTTTTGAATTTTAATAAATAATTATAATTATCTTATACCTATATGTAAAAAAAAATCTTTCGTTTTTACCGTTCATTTAAACTATTTTATCCTTTTTATATAATTATTTAAAATATTGTAGGAACCAACCCCGCTAAAATATGAACGATATCTTCTATTTTGTACAACTCAATAGAAAATGAGCACGGTAAAAAAAACTAATTTTAATCTTATTTATATCTATATAATTAAGCGTGATAGAAAAATGAATAGACGAACACATGATGTCCATCTTTCCAATAGTATATATATAAAAGTAATTGATAGCTATAATTGAATCTGTAGAATTAATTTTGGTTAAAAGTGATTCTCACAAAAATAATTTATGTTTGGACAATTTCATGTAAAAGTAAGTTGAACTATAAATTTGTGTGTGAAAATCAATTATAGAATCAAAAGCTGCAATTCCTATCTTCAACTAAAATCAATAATGAAGACAAAATCATTTTTACTCAACAACAACGAAAAATGTCAGAATCAATTATACACCTTAAAAAAATCAATTTTGATCATTTAGAATTGAAACCAAACAAAAACTAAATAATCTACAATTTATATATTAATTTGCATGATTTTGGCTCAGCTACCAAGTTTGTGATTATATGTCTCGCCGCAATGGGTTCCATTCCTTATAAAGCCACTTTATGTAAATCTTTTAAGTATTCCATCCTTGTAATATGCTACCATAATATAAAATCTATGTTGAGTCAGGCTTTATAGTTTGTATGTAGCTTTAATTAGAGTTGATGCAATAGTCAATAATAAGGTGCATGAGTTAATTTTGAGGAGGTTCAAAATAATAAAACATTAAAAAATTGGTATAGATTGGAAGAGTTTAGGGGATGTAGGTGCATCCCCTGAGTACAATAGGGCTCCACCATTTTTAATAGGAAGACGTTAATGTGTCAAATGTGAGTTAAAATTTGATTCCTTTAGACATGGAGTGGTTCTAATTTTATTGGTGTAGTTAGAGCCCGAATTCACAATAGTTTAAAAGAAATAATTTGTTATCAACTAATGCAAGCTAGAGAAGAGCGCGAACAAGAGGATGGAGGATGGAGTACTAATGTACCTGTTACAATGAGTTTTTCTTGAGCCAATAAAATTGTCAAATTGACATATCCCATTTCCACGCCACTTTGATGGAATGGGGCCCATTCCTTGGTCACCAAAACTTTGAGATTCTGGCCATACACCTATTTAAGAAAAAGGATTGTTTTTGCATCACAAAATTGTGTTAGTATATCATATGAAGTAAGGATGGGAATAAATCATACCGACAAAGGTCTACTGTATAACTTATTTAAAACTAAGTTCGGTGTAGCTCAAACTTTTTATAAAACCTATTTACTTAAATAGGTCAGACTAAGACTTACAAAAAAAGCTTATTAATTCTGTTGGAGCGGTCTATTACGCTTTTTATATATAATATATCTTCCACTATTGGTATTGTTGATTTTTTTTCTTAAACATAAGTCTTCATATGATTTGGTTGTTTAGTAGCAGGTATATTAGTGTGAATAAACCTTCGTAATGTTTCGTTATTTAGTAGCAAACCTATTAGTGTGTTTTAGGTCTTCATACGTTTTGGCATATTTAGTTGTAGGCTTATAGGTTTTGGTAGGCCTTAGTGTAAAATAGGCTTTTAAATATGCTTTTAGACTTCACCGGGCCTTTAAAAAGGTCAGACCAAACCTTGAAAATGAGCCTATGACGGATAATAGACCAGACTCAGATCTATAATTTTTGAAGCAGGTCAGACTTAAATCTTGCAAAGCCCGACCTGGCCTAACCCATTTCCATCCCTACATATATAGAGTGTAAATAGGCGTTTTAATCATTAAAATTATAAAAGTTGATCAATTTAGTCTTTCAAATTAGAAAAAAATAAATAAAATTTTAGTCCTTTAATCAAAATATTTCTTTAGTAAATATCTATCAAATCAAAATCAATAAAAGACATAAATACTGACTTAATTATAGTTTGTCTTTTGCTGAATTCAAACAAGCATAAAAGCTTTTAAATGTTTTGGCAAAATTTGAAGAAATTGTTAAATTGATTGATATTTTTCAATTTTAAGAGACTAAGTTGCTACTTTTTACAAATCTGAGGGACTAAATTAACCAATCTTTTACAATTTTAATAACTATAAAGCATGGAAACTAACATTTGTCAAAGGAAAGGAACATAGTTTGACTGTGACTGTGAAAATATATGAAACTTATATACCTGTATCTAGGTTACCAATGACTGTGTCTTCACCATATCTTGCCTTCTCCCAAATGGATCCCTTGGGAAGTATTTCATTTCTTTCGAGTCCAAGAAATTCCCATGACCTTGTTGTATGCAATTGATGCATTTTGTTCAAAGATACAGACACTACATTTGGATTTCCTGCACATCAAATTTTTGATTGAAAATTAAAATGACTCTATTTTATTTTGTCTAATAGTCATTTTTAAAAAATAATTTGCGTACTTGCAAGTTCATCTGCTTCTTCATCTTCCAATATTGCTGCAAAACCATTGATGTGTCTGTTATAGGAGTAGAAAATTGCATCCTTTGCTTTCTCATTGCTGTGATTATTTATTTATAAATTAAGATATTATTTTCTTTTCATCCATTTCAGAGAAATTAATTGGAATTGGTAAAAATATCTAATTTCAATACCTCCCTAGGATGGAGCTCAATAAACTATAGTGAGATTTTGTTGCATAGTCTAAATCAACAGAAGAAGGATTTAGGCCGTGAGAGTGTGCTCCCAAGTAAACAACATAGGACTGCAACAAAAGTAGTTTTTTTATAATGAATAATAATAGTGAATTTTTTATAATCATAATAAAACATCATTTTTGTTTTGTTTAGCATTTACCTTTCCAATGGCATAGGATGGTTGCACTTGCAAGAAGAAAGAGCAAACAAAAGAGAATGAAACAAGAAGCTGAAAAATGGAGGAAGACACCATATTATTATTTTTTTGATTGGAATGATGAAGTATGGTTTTTATCTACTTATATAGCTAAGTTAATTCCTTCTTTTGGATTTATACTTAAACACTACAAGTGAATTGTTCCATAAGTAATTCTAGAATAAACAATTTATCAGAAATGTACTTTAAAGATGTTACAAATAGGTATGTAACAATTATACAGTCACTACAGATAACATGATGTGATTGTATAATTTGCCATTTGGATCATGAAAAGTATTAAATGGCATTGGCATGTATCCATATTTTGAAACCTACCTTCAATCAAAATGGAATAAATTAACTACAGGGATGGAATAGTGAAGACTTTTAATGCCCAAAAAACATGTCACAGGGAGATGATTTATGGTTTGTGTACTAACTTGTGCGGTGAATATATACCATGGTTTTAATTCAAATTTCGTTCAAAAGAACTATCCCCCAAAAAGATAGACTAAAGTTAAGGTTCAAAAGTATTTTCTTTATAAACATTATTTATGTATAATAACTTCTTTTGACATCCAATAAACCTCTTTTCAGCCACTTCCTAGTGGATATAAAATAAGGCATAGAAGGAAAAAAAGAGGCTTAAATACGCTTTTTTCCCCATATTTTAAAACGTTGCGATTATATCGGATACTACACACAATAAGTAAGATTTAGTTTATGGATCTTGTTAACGAGTTTATAAAAACACTCTTTAAGGATTCCTAATTAACAAACGACAATTTCCAACACTTCAATTTCTGATGCATTGAATGTACAAATTTTCATATAAGTTTATCGTAACAACCCATATTTTTATCCAAGACATTACACCTATTTCTTTCTTATTAGAAAAACATTACTGTTTTTTTCAACACATATTTTTTTTTGTCGTCAATAATAAATTCCTAGCAAAAACTTCAACAAAATTCTTAAAACAGTTTAATTAAAAATTTAGCGTCTTGAGTCGAATTAACAAACAAACTAATCAACTTCAAAGTCTATTTTAAATACTACTCAGCAAAACCCAAATTTATTACCCTGCATACGCGCTTCAAGCAAAAACATCAAACACACATCATCTTTTTTTTTGGTTTACTAAAAAAAATCATCTCTTTTTTGGTACCTAAAATGTTGGTTGTAACTTGTAAGGGTTAATCTTCAACACACATGAAATAAAATCAATAATAAATTAAGACATCAAATAAGAACATACGACCATCATGTAGGAACCGTGCCATTAAACAATACTATAAAAAGAAACAAAGACTCAATGTTCTTTTTTCTTTTCTTGTAAGAAGACACAAGATTCAATGTTAATGCAGATGTATGAAATGCAACTAGATCATGATTCCGATATCCCCCAAGGACAATAGTATTATTCACTTAATCACCATATTTAACACTTAACAATGAATCGTACCATTTGATACTTAATAATGAATTTCCCTATTTAACACTTAAAAATGATATGAGTTGTCCTATTTAACACTTAAACATGAATCGTCTCATTTGGCACCTATGACAAGACACGATTATATGCTATAATATGCATACTGCTTATGTACTCTTTCTTTTCATTGTCAAAGTCTCATACTATTAAACCACATAATTTATTCATTCCACATAATAACTACTCTTCATAATTAATAAAATATAATAAAGGCTCTAATTCACGATTCACAGAATCAATCACAAATCACATTGCATCAACAAAATTTCTCATTTCACAAACCATCGAACATATAATTATCCACATTCACATATTCATTACGTATATTTATCAAACATGAACAATTTGAAAACACTATTAATTCTTGCTCAAAAAAAAAAAAGCATATTAATATTCAATGCAATAACCTATTATTTTTATCTTCAAGACAAGAGCCCTTACCTTAAATATTTTCCTTCCAAGAAAATGCCTAAGAGATCTCTAAATTCGCAGCTTCAATGCATGCACAATTTCTCTCACTGTAAAATTTGTTTTGACGATTGTCTCATTGGAAACAAAGAATCACATGTTGGAAACATGTGAGGAGCGAAGAAGCACCGACAATTCTACAGCCACGGGAAAAACGAAAATAAATTCAATGAAACAATATTTCGAAAACTAGAGACGGGATTAAATATAAAATAAAAGCAAATAATGAAATACTATTATTACAGTAAGAGTCACACGAAAATGTGAACCTAAGATGATAGAGATCATTCTTGTGGCCTTAGAAATTATATCTTTTGGATGGTACCAATTGGTGGTGGCTTGTGAATCTAATGGTATGAAGAATAGGCAGACTTAACGATAGAGACGTGAGTTTACTCATAGAGGTAGAGAGGCTGTATACTTCTTAATGGCGGCAAGATAAAATAGGAACCTAAAATATTGCTCCTAATTGATTAAGAACCGATTCCTGGTAATTGAATAAGATTTAATGAATTTCTTTGTGGCAAAGGGAGAGAGATAGAGCATAACACTATATCAACTAAGAGGGGAGGAATTAAAGAATATTCATTCTTTGTATTTTGTAGAGGAATTAGTTTGCATGACATTCCATGAGGATCAGAGAAGGAAACGTGAAGTACTAACATAGTTTAGAATAAGAGGCATTAATTAATATGCATTTATATAGCTACACACATGACAACCACGTCTGAGTGGAAAACTTCTCCTTATACTCCTTGCATCGCACAGGTCATATCAACTTTAATATATAAGAATAAAGTATATCACATTATAGATTTAACCTGTAAACACGAAATAATTTAAGGGAGATAAAAAAATAATTTAAGAGAATGAACCAAGATTCATAATCTTTAATTCTCTTCTTTCACCCAATTATGCCATTTTGTTTATCTGCTATGACAACAGAACAATTGAAAACTCAATCAAACAACATCATTCATAAAATAAAATAA
>Ga0315915_1000897_pt1 | contig 33859 bp, 17 predicted proteins | sample MpolbnodulesMG_FD_207738 | JGI IMG/M metagenome (GOLD analysis project Ga0315915, IMG submission 207738) | Medicago polymorpha root nodule microbial communities from Los Angeles, California, United States - branched nodules | ecosystem: Host-associated > Plants > Roots > Nodule | place: USA...
TTGTTAGAGGAACACACTCACTGCACCTCGAGAGAGGCTTTGATACGCTAAAGAGAAACTTGTCTTTAGAAAGTAGGTCGAATATAAAGTTATGGTTTAGGGTTTGTTTGTGAAGGATTTGTTATTATGATGAACCAATAATCCCAAGGCACCTTTTTATTATTATTTTTATTTTATTTCAAACCAAAAATCCAAACTTTACAACTTCTAAAACTTTCATTCTAATCAATATTAAAAGTTAATTAAATTCATAACTCCCTGTCGAAATGATACTCTATTTTTACTACTTCAGTAAAACCGTGCACTTGCGATTTTGCTCATCAATAATATTTTTTTTTTCTTCTTAATTAAGCAGATTTCAGATCAAAATGTTTTTTCATGTTAAAATAAAAAGGTACCATCATTCTTTTATGGGTTAAATATGTTATGGTTCATATAAATATGTAGATTTTTTGTTTTAGTCCCTCTAATTTTTTTTTTTCAACTTTTAGTCCCTAAATTTTTTTTCTTCTACACTTTTGGTCTTCCTTTAAAGTAAACTCATAAGTAGAAATCATATTTTTGAATAAAATTTTGGAGAAAAATTCATAATATTACAAGAGTCTCTAAAAAAATAGAATTTTTTAACAAAACATGAATTATATATTTTTTACGGTTAAAAATTCATATTTAATTTTTGTTATGTTAAATATTTCTAACTTTTTTGGGAATATTTTTAACAATATTCTACACACTTATGCATAATTTCATAAAAAAAAATACAAAAATTAACTTCAAAATAGGGACCAAAAGTAGTGATTGAAAATTTTATAGGGATTAATAGTTGAAGCAAAATTTTTGAAGAACTAAAACAAAAAGTTAATATATTTAGGGTTAAATATATTTTTTGTCCCTATGAATATGTCAAATTTTCGTTTTATTTCCTCTAAAAAATTTCTCATCTTCACTTTTGGTCTATCCTTTAAAGTAAACTCATATGTAGAATTTATATTTTTGAATAAAATTTTGCAGAAAAATTCATAATATTATAAGAATCTCTTCCAAAAAAAATTAGAATTTTTTAACGAAACATGAATTTAATATGAATTTTTATATTTTTTAAGGTTAAAAATACATATTTAATCTATCTTTTGTTAAATATTTCTAAATTTTTTAGGAATTATTTTTAGAATATTCTACATATTTCATTAAAAAATATAAAAATTAAATTAAAATAGTGATTGAAAATTGTATAGAGATTAAAAGTTGAAAGAAAATTTTTTAGGAACTAAAACGAGAAAATTGATATATTTATAGGAACCAAAAACATATTTAACCATATATTTATAAGATCAGAAACATAGTTAACCCTTCTTTTATTTGGTTTGTTAGCTACTTGATGAGTGCCACGGTCTAGCTTCTTTAGTGGGTTCCAATTCCAATAATCACGGTTGGTGGTACCACACTTATCCTGATTTTCTTGGACACGAATGGGACATTTCATTTCAACACCATCACCCTCATCTCTCTGTCAACTCATTCTTGACCCAATTACTCCATGAATTAACAACAGAAAAAATAAATAAATATTTCTCTTGATAAATAGGGACCAACCTCGATCAATTGAATTGGTCAAGAAGAAATTACAAGAACAACCAATTACCAAAGAAACAATATATAAGCCATTGCTTTCAATTGATAAACCCGTGGACATGTTTCCCTCCAACGGCAAATGCTCATGATAATAAATAAGTATGGAACGTCTTGCCTAATTCAAACGGCAGTGTCATGAATCATTATAGCTTGTCACATGCTATATGTGATTGTGTCTATTTCTCTGTTGTTTTAGTTTTACTTTTTACCAAGCTAAATAACTCATACCTCGTGCTTTAAACGCATGCGTACGTAACAAACAAACAATTACCGGTAATTGTAATAATCAAGCGTCTTTAAGTTTTTCTGTAAAAATTTACTCATCATAATGGCATGGGTTAATTATGTGGATTTTCTTTACATTGACGAGAAAAAACAGTTTACACGTAAATTTTGTTTAATTTTATGTTTGATATCACTTTGGATTTGTCAGGATCACGCTCAATCATCATGATATCCGTAAATCTACGATGACACCAAGCATGCATCAAGTCATAATATAAGGTAAAATCTATTGAGAGATTCAACAAAACTTGTGATTTTAGAAGATTTTGAAAGATGTTTGTGCTCCAAATAAAAATTAATAGAAGAAGGACAGATGGTGTATTAGAAAGTGACGGTATAATTAGAGATCTCTATAGTGCAAAAAAGGAGGAAACAATGGCTTTAAAATTACATAATAACAAAACTTGAATCACAAAAAATATAGTAAAGCCAAAAATAAATAAATTAAACAAATCAAAGGTTTATCTAATTAGCTTGACTCAAACTCGAATAAGTCAGAGTTGGCAACCCACAAGTAAGACAACTTAGCAGTTAGTAAATACAAGAAGAAAAATACTAATAAACATCCTTTCATTTATAGATAACTAATCAATCTAATATATTAATATTTTATTTTATACTCCTACTATGCCATTAGCCATCTCTTGATAAACTACTTATTTGCGTGCATTATATTGCTCAATCTTTTTTTTTGGTGGATGAGGTTTGAACTCCGGACCTTGTATATATTATGCATTGTTCTTACTAACTGAACTAAACTCACGATGATATACTGTTTAATCCTTTAAAGTAACCGAATATATTTTCAAACTTATAATATATGGAAAAATTAGTTGCTGAAAACATGATAAATAGGAAATGACATAAACCCATAAACCCTTCCACAAATATAGACTTAAACCCACGAAAAAAATAGAGTTAAATATCTATAGTCTTTACAACAAAACGTTATTATCTCATTAGCCATTTCTAATTGAATAGGCCTCTTCTTCCAAAGCAACACATTGACTACTAAAATAAAGTGAGCAAAAATAATAATAAATAAAGTGAGTAATTGAAGTGTGTTTTAATTAGTTTAGATCTCCTTACAGGGCAAAGGTCATTGTTGGAATTTCCCACCAAACTCTCTCAACTCTGATTCTCATCTCATCTATATAACGCAGGCCAGTGTTACAAACTCTCTCTCTCTCTCTCTCTCTCTCTCTCACACACAAAAATTAACAGAACAGAAAAAAAACCATAGTTAAATCACACACACACACAGCCTCAAATTAGCAATAGTTGTTGTCATTGTTAGAGCACAAACCATGGGATTTCCAGTAGGTTACACAGAACTTCTCTTCCCAAAATTAGTGCTTCACCTTCTCTCCATCTTCACTTTCATACGAAAGCTCATCAACACCATTTTCCGCTACATGGGTCTACCTGATTTCATCGAACCCGACATTATTTGGCCCGAGAATTCAACTCGAATACCCGAACTCGAATCCGTTTCGGCTCTTCTTATCCGTGAAATCCTTCCCGTTGTAAAATTCATGGAGCTGGTGGACCCACCCGAAAGCTGCGCTGTATGTCTTACTGAGTTCGAGGAAAACGATGAGATCAGACGGTTAGCGAATTGTAGACACATTTTCCATCGAGGATGTTTGGACCGTTGGATGGGATATGATCAGAGAACGTGTCCTTTGTGTAGAACACCTTTTATACCTGATGAGTTGCAAAGTGCTTTCAATGAGAGATTATGGGCTGCTTCTGGGATCCCTGAATTTCATTCTGCTGATGATGTTCTTTCTTTGTAGCTACAATAAGGACATGTTTGGTTGGATTTTCTTGTTTTTTTGTTTTTCTTTCTCTCTTTTTTTTGTGTATTTGTACATAGAAAGGAACTCATGAAAAACTCAGATTTTAGTTGTATATCGATTTTATTTTTTAAATAGATAGATGAGTTTTGTAGATTCTGGATCTGGGTCTTCTTTTTTAGAGTTTTAATTTTTTTTTTTTGACAAATGGAAAATTTGGATTACCTCATACAAGGTCATTCACAATTACTTACCACTTTTAGAATTTTAATTTACTAACTTGTTACCTTGGACTATGTTTCATTTTTACCTAAACTAGGATATAGTCTCATTTTTACCTATACTTTTAGGATATTTTTTGTCTTCCTAGTGAGTGTTGTAAGAGTACACACTAGTTAGAAAAGCAAAAATAAAAAAAAATTATCCTGGAATTTTTATTATTTAACTTTTAAAGAATAACCAGTACATAAAATTCTAGAACAAAATCAATTTTTTATTCTTTTAGGTGTGCACTGATGAATAACGTAATTTTTTACTAAGTTGTGCAAGAAAGTTTGTGAAGGACAGACACATGGGGCTCGTTATTTGATTTGAACAGATATAATGATGACTGATTATAGTACTCTATTTCTCTCAAAATAATTGATATATTTGTAAAAATATTTTGTGCAAAAATGACTGACTTATTTTGATTTATAATTATTTTTTTCAATTCCATCATCGAATTTGTAAAAATTTCTTTATATTAATAGTAAAGATGAATGCATCATGTACTTTAGTTAATTTTTCTCTCTCTCTCTCTCTTCTACATGTATAAGTTATTTTGAGACGGTTGGACCAATACATTATTGTCGATCTGTAAGCAAGCAATCGTTTATTGCCTGAGTGGTGTAGATTGAGAGAGTATTAGTTAGGGCATTAGGCTACCTGTGTTTGGAGTAAAGGGATTGAGTGACGCAGGGTGGGGTGGTGGGGGTGGAGGGTATCACTCACCTCAGAGAAGAGATATATTGGACAAATTAAGAGTCATAAGTTAAATAGACGGGTCAATGAAATGAGTACACATTGTTTGGTTTTTCTTTCAACGTTTCCGCGCGGAGGTAACGTTAACGTAGGAGAATGGGTAAGGAAAATGGTAGGCTCCATAGATAGGGAATCAGATTCAGATTAAGAGTAACGTTGCTGCAATGCAATTTGCAACTACTTCATCCTTTACCAATTTTACCCTCATCATGATTACAGTTATGACCCTTCCTCTTTCCTCACATTTGATCGAAAATATTTGTAGAATGCACTTAGAATCTCATTGTTAGGGAAAATTTCAGCAAGATTTTTTTTGGCAAAAATGAACCTTATCTTAGAGGGATTTTTTTTTGGGTTGGTCTAGTGGTTCACTTGAGATTTTGAAATTTGCTTCTCCAGATGTCTAAGGTTCGATCACATCTGGTGTCAATTTCGATGGGCTAAGTTCATACAGAGCTTGCTCTGGCTTTAAACGGGACCCCGCAAGTGGGCGGTGGGATTGATCCTCTCAGATTAGTCGATTCTTGGATCGGATACCATTATTTAATTAACAAATTAAGGAATTATGATTTTTTTTAAGAAGCTAAATTAAAGAATGATAATTATTAGAGTAAATTACACTCTCCTCCCCTCAAAGATGCTTGAATTACACTCTCTTCCCCTCTTATGTTAAAATATACACTTTCCTCCCCTCTTATTCAAAACATATTAGAAAACATTTCACTCCTTTCGCTTGAGAGAAGCTTGAAAAATAAAGTTGAAAAATAAAGTTGATACTCTCCTCCCTTGAAAAATAAAGTTGAGGGAAGGAAAGTGTAATTTACTCTAATTATTATTAATTAAAACGACAATATCAAACTCCGATTCTTAACAACACCATTATTATTATTATTAAAATTAAGATATATTTTTATTTTCTTAACTGGTGCTTCACGAGCACTAGTTAACATTTTTCTAAAATATTTAGTTCATGTGAACATAGCTCAGTTCATAGGTACATTGTGGTATATAAGGATCGAAATTCAAATCTCGAATCCCTCACATGTTCACCTTATATGGGGTGAAAATCTAGCCATTAGACTACTTGACAGAAAAAAATTAATTAAGTTCTACAAACTCAACCTAATAATGCAATACATTCGTCCCTACATATAGGATCGTCTTCAAAAATTTCATTGACGCATTTTTAAGATTCCAATTGAAATTTTTAACTGCGTTAGTTGCTCATTTATTAAATACTTGCAGTTATTTTTACATATTTTTATGTAATAAACTAGTAAGTGAAATACTATAATAGGAAAAGTTATAAATTTGATGTTGAATTTGGAAGTTAGTCAAGTGGCTAACTAACAATTATAAACTCCAAACTCGCTTGGGTTGATCCAATGATATTGGTTTGAGACCTGAGAGTGTACTCCTGTCTCACCGGTGTCAATTTGGGTGGGCTAACTTAGTTTCTAAAAAAAAACAATTCTAATCTCAAACGTGATTTTTTTTTGCGCTTCAAATGATTAGTTAAGGTAAAATTTTGTCTCTCCTGTGAGTTTCTTAACTCATTAATTGAGTGTCAAGTGTTTTTTTCTTTTTGAGTTACTAAATTGAAAATGCATTTTCAAAGATAAGCCGGAGATAAAGATAAACATTGCGAAAAATACAATTGTTTGATTGATTTTGTGTTAAATAAATTGTGCAGACCTGGTCTTTACTGGCCACAATATCATGACCTAGAACATCTAGGCTCGTTTGGATATTTTCGATATTGCACTATTCTTTTTGCATGAGGGCATATGCGGTGCTCCACGTTTGGCTTATTTTTCTCTACGGTGGCATTTTATGGTTTCATTATCCACATATCACTTCGTTTACAAACTATAAACATGTAACAAGAACAAAAATTAATTTTTATGTCCCTTTTACCGATTCTGATACCCTCACGACTTGTATAAACCTCGATGAATTTGAAAAATACCCACTTATCTCGTATTTAATTGTTTTTTGATTCTTCTCTGAAAAAAATTGTTTATTGATTCAACTATTTTTCATTCACTTTCCTAAAAAAAACTATTTTTCATTCACTTTTCTAGAAAAAAACTATTTTTCATTCACTTGTAGGAGATTCAAATCGGACCAAACCTTGTTTCGGCTGCTTGTCATTCTCTACTAACAGCTTAATTATATTTTTAATTTTAAGCAAAATTCTATTCTCTAGATTAACTTTAAAAACAACACAACAATTATTTATAAATTTATTTAAGTTCTTAAGTTTTCTTTAATTCTTTTATTTATTTACTCCATCCGTTCAAAATTACATATTGTAGTTGACTATCAAAAAGGCCAACACACAACTTTAAACGTTAATATATTTAATTATGTAAAGTAAAAAAATACATAAAATGTGATATTTTGAAAATATTCTTTGAAATAAAACGAACAAGGTCGTATATACTAACATTTGTCTTTATATTTCAGTTAAAAAATATATCAGTTAAAAATAGGGTTTAATGTATTTTTTATCCCTTTAAATATTTGAACTTTTTGTTTTACTCCCACTAAAATTTTGTTTAGATTTGTAGTACTCTAAAAGTTTTTTTTCTACACTTTTGGTCATTTTTTGATGACGGAGCACCTCAACTGATGAATCCCAATTCTTGGCCTCTTGTCACTCTCAACAACACCAATGTTTTTAGGTTAGCAACAGATACAAAAATAAGCTATCAGTATGCCACTTCCGATGATGCGAATTCGAATGCCCGTACTACACTACTCTTCTTACTCTGCCATCTTCACAACCCGATATGGCGTGGCTCTTCCATTTTTGCACCAACGTAATTTCACTTATGTATCCAGTGACGATGATTCCGACCTTGAACCCCACTCTTCTCACTCTCAACCACAATCTTTCACCAAGCCACCTTTGTCAATTCCTGACGTTAGAGGAGTATGTATTACTTTGCATCCAACCTTTCCTTTTTGTTATTTCAATTCTTATTTTTAATTAGTGCCTATGTTTCTTTCTTTTTCAGTACTTAAGAACGTTGGACGATTCACTTCTTCACTTCAACGACCTTGACCCATCTTTCAAAAGTTCACGAATTTGCAACCATTTGTTGCTGGGTTTGCTCAAATCGGGTCGTATTGATGATGCCCGCCAGGTGCTCGACCAAATGCTTCAACTGGATTCTGGATTTCCTCCTGATGATTTCACCGGTGAAATTGTTTTTGGGGAGTTGGTGAAGAGGGACCGTCCCGGAAAAGGCTTTGCTGATGATCAAATTGTGGGGTTGGTTACTAAGCTTTGTGAATATGGAGTTTTCCCTGATACGTTTAAGCTTACTCAGTTGATATCCAAGCTGTGCGGGAATCGGAAGAATGGTGTAGCGTGGGAACTTTTGCATTCTGTGATTAAGTTGGGTGGTACAGTTGAAGCTGCATCTTGCAATGCCTTGTTAACAGGGCTTGGACGGGAGAGAGACATTCACAAGATGAATGAACTGTTGGCAGAGATGGACGAAATGAAAATACATCCCAGTGTCATAACCTTTGGGATTCTTATTAATCAATTTTGCAAGTCTAGGAGGATCGATGAAGCGCTGGGGGTGTTTGATAAATTGAGAGGTAAAGGAGGAGAAAAGAAGTGGATTGGTGTTGAACCTGATGTGGTCTTGTATAATACTTTGATCAATGGACTTTGTAAAGTTGGGAGGGAAGAAGAGGGTTTGAATTTGTTGGAAGAGATGAAAACTGAGAAGAAAAATAAGCCAAACACTGTTACATATAATTGCTTGATTGACGGGTTCTGCAAAGCTGGCAACGTTGATAAAGCACGTGAGCTATTTGGCTTGATGAATGAGGAACAAATACAGCCAAATGTGGTCACCCTCAATACATTGGTTGATGGCATGTGCAAAATTGGAAGGGTCTTTAGTGCAGTTGAATTTTTCAATGAGATGAAAGGCAAGGGCCTGAAAGGAAATGCTGTTACATACACTGCGTTGATATCTGCCTTCTGTGGTGTGAACAATATTGATAAAGCCATGCAATATTTTGATGAGATGTTGAGTTTTGGATGCTCACCGGATGCAATTGTTTACTATTGTTTGATATCTGGTTTAACCATTGCTGGAAGGATGGATGATGCTAGTGTTGTTGTGTCGCAGTTGAAACGGGCTGGGTTTGGCCTTGATAGACATTGCTATAATGTTCTCATCAGTGGATTCTGCAAGAAGAAGAAGCTGGAGCGAGTTTATGAAATGCTCAACGAAATGGAAGAAAATGGAGTCAAGCCCGACATTGTCACCTATAACACTTTGGTTTCTTACCTTGGCAAAGCTGGAGATTTTGCAACTGCCACCAAGGTAATGAAAAAGATGATTAAAGAGGGTCTTAAGCCCTCTGTTGTCACATATGGGGCAGTCATACATGCATATTGTTTAAAAAAGAACATTGATGAGGCCATGAAGATTTTTGAGGAAATGTGTTCTACATCTATGGTTCCTCCCAACACTGTGATATACAACATTTTAATAGACGCTCTATGCAAAAACAACGATGTTGAAAGGGCTGTTTCTTTGATGGATGACATGAAAGTAAAGGGGGTTCGACCTAATACAACCACATATAATGCTATTTTCAAGGGGGTCCAGGATAAGAGAATGCTTCACAAAGCATTTGAACTTATGGATAGGATGGTGGAAGATGCTTGCAATCCTGACTATGTAACCATGGAGATTCTTACTGAATGGCTTTCCGCTATTGGTGAAATAGAAAAACTGAAACTTTTTGTCCAAGGACATCGCGTTTCCTCTAATCCATCATCACTTCAAACTTCAATAACTTAGCAGTAGGCTTGAACTAAGTCAAAATGATTAGCTTTTATTATCTAAGCTCCAATTTTTGTATTTCTTTTGTGGTCATTTTGAAACCATTATACTCAAGCTGAATTCAAACTTCAACTGTACGTGTAAATTTATGATTTATTGGGGTAATGCTAACAAGTGTCATTAGGGCACTTGATAAAAAGTTTAAAGTAGAAATTTTATCTTGGGATTTGTGTATTCAACACATTGAAACATCAAAAAACAACTTTTTCTACATGAAATTTATCAATTGTTTCCATTTTTGAATCCTTACTTATTAGCAAGACTCTTTAAATTATTGTCGCCGTTACATTTTCAAATAGGTTGCCAGCCTGAGATTATTAGTGTTGGTACTGGTGTTGAATGCTTAACATGCTACCTATATCACTATGTAAAAGAAATGATAGGTACTATTCTCTGATAGAAGATAAATTTCTAAAAATGGATGTCAAACTTCTTTCTCATAATACTTTCAGCAATGAAGGGAGGCAATACATGATACCTTCCACCTAAACCACTGAAGGTGGAAAGGTAAGCTCTGAATGTTAATTACTTAACAATGATGATGACAATGGAAACTTGTTTTCGCTGTCTTTTGGCTTAAATTTTATTTGCATTAATGCTCTTACACATGATTATTTCTTTAATCAGCGTTGTGTGTAAAAGAGGTGAGCACTTAATTTCTATAAATGTGTGCCACCATGCAAGGGGCTTCTGCTTCTTTCTTTTCTCCCTATGATTATTCCTATTTCTTATGTTTTCACTTACTATATAAATTACTCACAGGTTTTGTGTCAAGACTCAAGAGGAAATAAGTTGGGTTTTTGTCTTGAGGAATTAGTGGGGGTGGCTACTTACCAGTCCCCAGCAAAAGAGATGCCCATATACTTGCGCACACATACACATACACACACCCCGTTATTACACGTTACATTCATCGTTATTGATCTTAACCTTCATTCGTACTTGGTCTCTGTTGCTTATGCGATGGAAACAGTTATAAGACAAGAATCTTACAAAGTTTCATTTATATGCCACAAACATCACTGCTGATCATAAACTTCATTCTTACTCGGTCTTTGTTGCTCGTGTTGAACATGTAAGCACTTAGTAGAGTATATAGCAACAGTCAGTTAATAGTTAGTTAGCATTGTCTGATAGCAAATAACAAAGTTCGTTTCTGTTGTACAAGTTAGTTGCGAAGTTTCACTAACTGAATCCAATCAGTTAGGCTACACTGACCTTATAATTACTCAACGCCTCTTAGTATTTTCAGAGTCAACTTTTCAGAATCCAATATTCAGAATTTATATTCTTCACTCCGCGCTGTCTGCTCGAACGGGAATTTCATTATTGTATGTATTTGATTCATTTGTGTTGTTGACTTCAGGTCAGAATTAGCAATACTTTTGAAGAGAACGAGGGCTATGCTAAACTGGTATAATCAGAATTTCCTTTCTCTTGACTTTTTTTTTACTTTTCAGGATGTCTTCTATGAATTATTATTACATGTTGTACCTGCACCCATTGTGGTTTTGAATGAACAATGCATATAAGAAAAATTGTATCTTCTTTTTGAGTTCAATCAGTTAGGAAGTTTTTCAAATCTTTAAGAAAAGTAAAACAGGATTGTAGATTACTATCAATGTTATTATGGTACTAAACAGAGCTCTTCTACCACTGTAGCTAGCTGATTTCAGGTTTACTTGGTCTGAGACACATGTTTTGAAATTTTGAACCAAAACAATCTTAGAAATCGTGGTTGGGCCTAACACAACCCCACAAAACTGGCTTGTGAGGTGAGGATTGCCCCCACTTTTAAATACATTGTCAGGCCATGTCCTATCTGATGTGGGACTCTTAACACACCCCCTCACGACCAGCACTATTGGGCTTGGTTCGTGGACATAAATGGTGGGTGGCCCGATAACGGAAACCTGATAGTAGGTGGCCCAACGGATCTTGGAGAGGCTCTGATATCATCTTAGAAATCGTGGTTGGGCCTAACACAACCCCACAAAACCGGCTTGTGAGGTGAGGATTGCCCCCACTTATAAACACATTGTCAGACCATGTCCTATCCGATGTGGGACTCTTAACAAGAACCTATTTCCCTAAAATGTGACCTATCTCAGTTTTGAAATAGCTTGGGTATATGCCGGACATTTTTCCAATACTTTTGAAGAATTTGAGAGAGTAAAGACTTGTTGATCAAGATAAGCAACAGACAACCAAACTTTCTGAACTCTCGAGTATTCAAGAAAACTAGGTTTTACTGAAAGTGCATATAATTTATCACAACTTAGAGAGATCTTGCACGGAAGACAAATATAGATATTAGAAACTCGAGGAGAGATATAAGGTGGTTTCTTAGGAAATAAATGAAAATGCTTTAGTTTTTTAAATGACAGGACACGGGAGCATTATGGAGTGAAATTATGCATGGTTCTATGTGAAGGGACTTAATTGTAATACTTGTTTTCTTCTATTTTGGGTGCTTTGTTATGAAACTCTTTTGTAGATGTAGGAAGACTCACGACATGGTTAATAGATATTATATTGGAGTATATCCTTAAAGTTTTATTTGCCTTTTATAATCAACAATATGGTTCTTTCTGGTGTTCTTGTTCTTACATATTACGCGATTGAGTACAGCATAATGTCAGTCTTTAATATTACATAAGTTAGAGATTTTGACAGAATTATCCTTGTGCTTTCCAGATAAGATTCTGTTGTATGCTGTATTAAAATTAGGTTATTGTATAGGGCACCCTACTTTGTTGGGACTCTGAAGTGCCGACTCAAAAAGGATCTGCATCAACAATCACACGATTAAGGTCTTATTGACGGTAAGTATCATGATTATTCCATAATTTTCTGTTTTTGTTTTATAATAATGATCATAGTTCTGGTTTAGCTTTTGCAATCGTTGATTGGCCATTTTGATTTGGGTCCAAACCGTGTTTTCCAAATAAACTCATGTGCTTATCTACACTTTCATTTCTTGTTATATCTGGCTAATGATGGGTCTTTTTATCAAGTACTTGGGTGTTTTGAACTTTACCCGATAATGATGTATTATAGAAGCGTATGCCATTCTTATATTTAATTTGAAATTTTTTAATGGGCAGTCACATACATTCTTAGGGTCTCCTGTCTATGAATTCCTGTGTGTATCTATTTTGTATTTGGATCCCATCTCTGAATCCCAACCTGAATTTCGTCAACTTTGTATAGCAGCCACTTTTTTTGTCCTTTTGTTTTTGACTTGAATCTTGAATTCTTTTGAGGTTCAAGTATGATATATCAACTTATATTTTTGCAAAGTCACTTGTATTTACTTAAAATTGTCATGTTTTTATTGATCATGTATCTTAACAATACCATTCTTAACAAGATAGGTTAGATTAAGAATTCAGCAAATAGGTCTTCTGATCCACGATTTAAATCTCGATTCGATAACCACATTATTGAGATATAGCATGGATCTCAAAGTTTATGGTTTTTTTTCCTTAAGATTTGATTCCTTTCCAGTCCAGCTGAATTGATTTATGGCTTAAGACAATTCTTCTTTTCATAGAATGTATTTGATGTATTCGTAGAATTCCCCTAATGCATATATGTATATATTCATGTGTTTGTTTCCCTTTGTTTTAACAGGTATCATGCACATATACTATTATCTGAACGCCTCTCACCGCTCAACCTAGTGGAACACTCCAAATATGTGATTGCTTGTGTATAATATCTCTCTGTCATGCAGACACCAGCTTTGAGAACTTATATTTGGGTGCATTTTGGACATGCATGTCTGTTGAATGTATTCATGTGTTTTTCTTGGACCAACTACCATGCATGTCTTTTCAGAGGTTTACGCAATGTTTTTATTTTTCAAATTTCAAAAGGATTATGCATATGCTATTCAATCGTACACCAAAATAAATTTAAATTCAAAGTTGATGAGTTTTTGACTGGATTAATAGGTGGATTTATAATTTACTATACTAATTTTAAAAATCTCGAGATTTTTTTTTTCAAATTTAATTAGGGAGAACTGACAAAATTTAATGTTTACATAACATTCCAATTTGTAAAAATATTTTTAATATTGAAATTAGAAGAAAAAAAATGTTGCACTGAAAGTCACAAATAGAAAAACAAAGACTGATCCACGTGAGCTTAACTTAGTTGGTAGAGATAACATATTATATGCAGGGGTCGGGGTTCGAACCCCGGACACCCTACTTCTCCACATTTAAAATGTGGAGCTCTATCTACTAGGCTACTTGAAAAGAAAAAAAAAACCGGAAGCAAACTATGCTGCTTGACAAAAAAAAGGAGAAACTGGAAGCAAACTGATATTCTGATAGCAACACCTAAAGTATTGGGAGCAATGTTGATTCTCAACTACTATGTATTACGTACCACATGGAGTTCTACCAAGGTCGAAACCTTGTAGGTGTGATACCTTCTATGGGTGCAAATGCAATACCTCTATTGATGTAATTGATGCTGACGCGGCGAATCTTGCAATGTTTGAGGACATAATGTACAGTATATTGAAAAATTTCAAGGGTTATTACTAACTATTCTTTTGTAAGATAAGGGTCGTTATTTTAACAAGCTCGTGACTTGTTATAATGCATCTATAGCATCTACCTTTGATTTATTAACAATGGATATTATTCATTTTACACTCTAAAGTCTAAAGTGAATTCTTCAACAACACTCTATCGCACATATTTCTTGGCCAAACTTGGGGGCTGTGAGGCTAATAATACGCATTAAATCACGGGTTTTGAAATACTTGGAACTGCGCATTACACCATATTGCACATAACCAAACGATACTATAAACACCAATATATTAATCGAAGTCAAAGTATAAGAATGGAGAAACCGATAGGAACTGTAATCTCATGTCAGAAATCCAAACTTGGGGAAAATGCAAAATAGTCAAATCTATATAGCAAGTGCATTTTCACCACACACATATGACTGCTTGATATAGCTTTGAATGTACGAAATTGAAGAAAACAACGGTTCCTGAAACAATCAATAGGTATCTAGACCAACACAAACCGCTCTAAATTTATTTATCACCTAGAATAACCAGAAGGGGGATATCCTTGTGGAGGATAAGCAGTAGGGGGGTATCCTTGTTGTGGAGGATAAGCAGCAGGGGGGTAACCAGTAGCGGGATAGCCCTGAGCTGGTGGTGGGGCAGGTGGATAACCATAATTCTGCCCATATGCTGGTTGTGGTGCATACCCAACAGAAGGAGGAACTGGCTGATCAATGCGGGACATTTGCTGTACAGGAGGCACTGCCATCGCTGGTTGTGGCCCAAACTTCCCGTCACGCTTGTCCATTTCAACCTTGTGTTGAGTCTGCAAATAAAATTTGTTGAATTAATCGTAATCTTATAAACAACATATATCAACCAATTGCCAGTAATAAGTAACGTACTTACCTGCATGCACGCACACACCCTACAAACAAAAGAAACATAAGTTTAGTACAAGACCATTCACTATAACGTGCACAATCAATTATTTGAGAAAGAGTAAGTCTTACGAGCAGTAAACAAGGTCAGCCAAACAAGATAGTATTTGAGAAGCCTCAGAAATTTCATCACTTGCCACAATCATGGCAACAATAGAGAATATGCATGCAACTTGGTTAAGGCAAAGCATGAAACCCTAAACAAAAAAATTGCATATGATTTAATAGAAACATCAATAAAAAAAGAGATGGGAGTATGAATGAAATAAAGAGATGGGAGTGGGAAGGGAAGAGAGAGTACAATAATGCAATTATCACACTGCGTAGTTTGAATGTTGAATTCATCTTGCAACAGAAAGCGAGTTGAGGCCACTGAATTTCCAAAGCACAGAAAAACCTGAAACAACAATGCATAATAGTTAATTGACCGTTTATCTTTTTTTTGTTTGTTACAATTGACAGTTTATCTAAACTAACCACATAAAATTCAAGTGAAACAAAACACTAGCTTTAAGGCATCCTGTCTGATCTTTAGTTAATGGTAAAGATACTTTTTTTTTTTTTTGCAAAAGATAAATGAATTGTATTCAATGCACAAGAAGTGCAGAAAGTCTACAAACAGGGGCTGGGATTCACTACCTTTTAAGGAGGGAATGGTACCTACCCTTCTCTCTATCTCTCATCTATTTTTCTCTTTCATCATTTCCCTCCAAATTTCTCCACACTTTTCTACTTCCTCTTTACTATTTTAGCCTAAAGTCATCCCAAACGTAGAGACCCACAGTTAGGGAATCCTAATCCCTACAAACAGATCCCAAATGAGGTCCATAAAGTTGTTTCACTTAAAGCTCCGAGGCCCTTTTACAACCATATTCAAATAGACTTCTTTCAATTTAACTATATTTTCAGTACATTTTCATCTTTTCAACTATGATGAATCAAGTCAACAATCTAAAATAAAAAGGAAGGTTAAATACTATAGTTGAACAACGGGTTAATAAATGAAAATCAACAACATACTTATCCACCACCTGAAAGGGTATTTTCAATCCTACATCCTCATTTGATCATGAAATAAATAATTTAGTTCATTATCAGCAATGGCATAAAAACCGGTGAAAAGAAACTCCATGGTCCAGATTCTCCATTCTCCATCTTGAACAAACAGTATTTCTATCTAAAACCTTGTTTATCAATTGTCAACAGAAATGATCCAAATCCAGTTTAAAACCACAGATTTCCTTTCAGTTTAGGGATTTTTAATTACATTCTTATATGATAAAAATCACAGGTTTCTATATTGGGGATTTAAATTAATTAAATCCTAATACGATAGAAGTTTTAAATTGACTCCCTAGAGTTCTAAACGTTCCTAATTAGGCCACTTACCGTTAAGAGCACCATAAAAGAGGTACAATTAGAAATGATGGAACTATAAGGAAATTTAAAAACGGATTGTTCCCTATAATTTCAAAGGATATACAGGTCCTTTAATCATCCTACAGTTAGAAACGTAACTGTTAGGTGACTGGATGAGAATGTGGACCCAAATAGGCAATTAGTTAATCAGCTGCCCAAGACCATTATGTGGTGAACAATGTTATGAGAAGGTGACATAGCAGAGGGTGAGGATTGCACAAGTGTGACCAATTCTGTAATAGTTTTTCAATCAATAATACTATTTTTCACTTCTCTCTTAATTCGGGTTTTGTCAATTCATCCGACCAGCCGGTTTCAAAGGGAGAGCCAGTAATACCATAGATAGAGGACATGTGGGCCAAGAAGGCCAAGCTTCCTGACTTCAAGGGAACTGACCCTCTTGGGCGGGTTGCCAAAGGCAAAAGTTCTTTGCAGAACAAAATATCCAATCACCCGATAAATTGCAATCAATGTTGTCCATGGAAGATGACCCAAAATCTACCATATAAACACACCGTTGCGGCCTATAGTACCGCAACTCAATGGCGGACATCCCTTTGCAAATAGCCTATGGCGGCTGTTAAAAATCTACCATATAAACACTGATTTCAATGGGCGTTTATGAGTATGGAGTGTGTGTTCATTGTCCAAGTATTGGTGTTAAGTATGGAGCGTTTGTCCATTGTCCAAGTATTGGTGTAGAACAGAGATTGAATCACAGACGGGGACTTTAGAACACTCAATGGAAAAGCTGAAGAGGAACTATGTAACGACCAAGGAGGAGAAAGGTAGCAGCAATCATGTTCTTTAAAAATAGATGAGGAATGACGACAAGTTGAATTGTGGTTATGATGGGACCGATATTTGGTCACCGAGTATGTTGGACCAGCTTTGCACCGTCCTCCAAACAGGCGTATCTGAAACTGAACATGGCATCAACAAGAACCATACACTGGTACATATGTTGTGGAGACAAAGCGGAAGTTGGATGTGGCATCAACAAAGACTCAAATTGCGGGAGATTCGACCACGATCCCACCACATTCTAATGCTGGTGCACCAGGAACAGACCAATTGCTAGTGCCATTGGGTCACCAATCACAGAATATTGACAATTTTATCTATATTGAAGAGAAACGGGCGGGGAGAGTGAAAAATAAGGCCAGTTAGACAACATTGACTTATAAGAAGAGACGAAAACCTAATCTATCCCCAAAAAATCTTCAACTGTTTGAACCAGAGGTAAAGGCTATAAATGAGGAAATAAACGCCCTTGAAAGGAAAGGAGATAGATGAGAGGTGGATTTATACGGTCAAGCATAAATCAGATGACACATTTGACCGATACACTCAATCGTATGGCAACGATCAAAATTGAAAGTATTTGGCATTGTGGCAAAGATTAAAACTGAGAGTATTTTAATCTCCCGTTGCTTCATGAGGGCGAGTTTGTTGTACTCTGCAATACCTCAAAGCCACAAGACGAAGATCACTCTTATTCATGAGGTGAAAGTCCGACTAGAGGTTTATACTGAAGCAAATTATGCAGGTATTGTGAGTGATAGAGGGAGATGTACACCATTGGATTCAAGCGGGGTGGATAAAACGGAGGACAACATCAAGTATGTGTGTGTTATGTAATAAAATGGTATTGCCCTAGCTAATAGGAAAATGTTATCGTAGACTGTAAGACTGGTGAAGTTGTATGAAATGTTGGATGGCAAAATGTCAACACAGGAGTAAACATCGTGTAGTCTAGATGAGTTAGACTTAGGAACAATAGCAACAGAGATAGAATTTTGATAGCCACTATGGTAGAAAAGATGGTTTAATCTCAACTTAGACGTTTTGAGCATGTATTGAGGTGACTTGTAGATTCCATAGTAATAAAAGTATAGATCCGATGAGGGTAGGAGGAGACCAACAAAAACTATATAGAAGAAACTATCAAGACTTAGAGGTCAGTGTTTGGATAAAGACATGATCTATGATAGAGCATTATGACAATATTTGATTCATGTGGCCAACCTACCTAGTGAGGTGATTGATTGTTGTTGTTTTTCACATTCACTATCCCAAATACAACAATAAAAACAGCAGCAACAAGCTTAATACTGTACATTTGAAACAATTTACTAGACTAACCACAACCCTATACATGTATTATCTTTCTCTAGTACTTCCTGCCTTGGTCATATTATATGTCTTTGACTATTATTTCCACATTATATGCATGAGCTTAGATCATGCAATGTCTAAGGCTTCATACTATCATAACCCCAACCTACTCTGACTAAAAGGGCAAGAGGGATTGTCTACCTTAAAGAACACCCATGGCAGCATTCAAAGATATCAGGTATGTAAAAAAAAAGAAGGAAAACAAGTAAAAGTTTATATACCTCAGTACAAAGGCAAAATTCAGGACATTTACTTTCTCCACACCTACCACTGCAGGGCATGTAACCAGCACAGCATGTGTATCTGGAACAAACAAGATAAATATACATCACACAAACAAACTGTGCAATTCATTTTGGAAGTTTGGAAAAGCAGAAACTGCATCAATTACCTTGACATATCATCATAAAGGGCTCGTTTGCGAAGCAAGTATGATACACATGGCGCACTATAATGAGACAACAGAACATTAAATTACTACTAGGAAAATAAGTAATAAGTAATAGATTACATTTATGCATCCTTTTAAGGCCAAGTAAAATTGTAATCACAAGTACCAATCACCAAGTAATGAATCGGGTCATTGAACTGACAAGCAGTGGCGTAGCCAGGACCCTGGCTTAGGGGATGCAAAATTTTAAAACTTCAATTATGTCTCTGTGTGAAGATATATGTCTCATGATTTACCAAATTTTGTTGTAACATATATATATGTCCATTTTATACTCAAGAAATGTCAAAGACGTGTCAAAATTATTCTATTAAAAACAAAAAATGAAACAAAAAACATTTCGTTTTATTTTTTTTAGAAACTAAAATCAATATTCACAATATTTTTAAAAACGAAAAACTTAGCGGGGTGTATTCAATTGGGATTTGGAAGGATTTTAAAAGACTTTTTTTTTATGGAAAAGTCATGTGGTATTCAATCAAGACTTTTGTTTAAATTAAAAAAGTCTGGTGGTATTCGATTAAGATTTTCTAGACTTTTAAAACAAAGTCTTGAAATCTTGTGGTATTCAATCAAGACTTTTTACAACTTTAAAAAAGTCTTGTGGTATTCAAAAAATTTCCAATTTCAATGGATTGTTAAAAAAATAGGATTTCTATGGATTTTGATGGACTTTTCAGTGATTTTTTAGCTTTAAAAAGTCTTTACCAACGTCATGTGATTTCTATGGATTCTCATTTTTTATTTGTTTTTTGTTTTTACATCTCCCTTATCTCCTTCCCCTTTCTCTCATGTCCTTCTATCAAATATGTTTCTTATGTAACTTCATCTCTTCAATTTTCACAGTTTGTTATACCATGCATATTTCTGTCGATGCAAAATACAAAATGTGATAGCCAAACTCTCATGCAATAACTTCCTGGAACTTTTATATTACTGTCTCATCCATGCCAATTATTTATGGAATGAAATACAGTATCAAACTATCATCAGTGTCAGTCATGCTTCGAAAAACGTTGCAATCAAAATTGAATTTCTTTTGGAAAAAAGCTAATAAACACCATATCCAGACACTCATTTGCAACACTGTATGTTACCAAGCATCGTCTGAAATAAATAAAAATACCAAGCATATAAAGGATTGATTTTTCATTAAGTTGCTGAGTAATTAACACTAGATGCTCTTTTTAGAGTTACTGACATAGTTTTATGGTAGAATTGGTTTTTTTTTCTGGGAAATAATTTGCAATTTAACAAACAAGAGTGAATGAGAATATTGTGCCAGAGAATGTGTTTTAAATGGTTTTTTATTTTTATTTTTAAGTTTAAAGAGTCCTTAGAAATCTTATAAATCCATAAAGTCGTTTCAAATCCTATGAAATCTTATGATGTAAATCCTTTAAAATCCCAATTACAAATCTTAATAATCTTTTTAAATCTTAAAAGTCATTAAAATCTTTCAAAGTCTTTTAAAATCCACAGGACTTTTTTATACAAAAATTGTCTTTTAAAATCCTAATCCAATACACCCCCTTTAGTTAACCCTATAAATTTTATAGGATTGAATTTAACAAGCAGCTAAATGGCAATGTGGCTTAGTTAATTAATTAAGGATTACAAATAAGTTCACTACTAAAAAACAAAAATTAGTGAGGAAAATTTAGAGTGAGAAAACGTGAAATTCCTCTCTAATTTCGTCACTAAATGTTGCGACCAAGTAATTTGTGATGAATTTTATTTTTTCCGTCCCTAATTTTGCTTTTTCTAGTAGTGGTTATTCGAGGCTAGTTAATTCCCTGAGTTCTTTTTACGTTTTGTTGAAAGAAAAAAAACTTCACAATGAAACACCAATTACCTATATTAATTAAAAAAATATAGTTACATTACAAATATTAAATAAAAATAACAAAGTCAACATGTAAAAGCAACAAGGTATGTCTGTCATCTATAACAACATCATCAATGTTTAAGACCTAAAAAGTAGAGTGTGTCAACAAAGTTTGATGTGAGAGTCTTAGGAGGTGCATGAATACAATTTCAGGATGTGCAAATGTATAAACAACCCATATTATTGGGTGGAAATTTAAAAAACCAGGGGATGCAGGTGCATCCCCTCACACACAAGTGGCTCCGCCACTGCTGACAAGGACCCAAATGATAGATCACAAGCGGAAACAGGTCATACAAGCTGGTCTTAGATGAACTCTTGAAATAAAGCACAAAGAGATACTTGGAAATGGAAACTAGCTCAAATCGCTCAAATCACCAAATATACACAAACAGATGCAGTGTACTATCGAATCAAGTCTGAATGAGCATCAAAATTCAAGGAACATATTTTTTCAATAACCCTGACTATCGCATGAATGAGAAGGCTGATAAACTCACGGTGCCACAGAAAAAACATTACGATCAAATACATTTGAAAAACTCATAAAATTCAATGAGCAAAGTAACATACCCCACCACCCTCTTTTCTTAAAAAAGAATAAATAATTCAGCTTGATGAACTGGTGATCAACATAGATATAGATATACATTACAAGTTGTCAAAAGATTGTCGACTAAATCATAAGTAACAATCAGTATAAATACAGGCCATCAAAAAATTGCTCGATGTGGCATCACAGTGTTAGAAGTTTCTTTTAAACCACAAAAGTAATACAGTCATTACAATCTCATGCTTGAAAAATGATTTAATTAGCAATTTCACATTTATTTTAACTACATAATTCAGAAATAATAAGCATTGTTTATCTTCATCTAACATTTTTTTGCATTTTTCACTTTTTTTTCTTCCTCGTCTACTAAAACAATGCATATTAAACAAATAATAACATATGAAGCACCGACACCGATAATAATGAACTATTTGAATATAATCGCATGTGTGAGTATTGGATGGAAGTGTCTGCAAACACTTGACACACACACACACAGCTTTGATGAGAGGAGTTGGTGCTAAGAGATAATAATAACTCTAATCAATTAAAATTTCAAACAGCGTATGGAGATTCAATTAAGCAAGCAAACAGTTATTAGAGTAATTTGAATAGTCAATGCAAGTCAACGTATATGAAATCCAAGATCTAAAATCCATAAACGACAATTTAACAGCACAAGAATAAAATAACAAAAAATAATCTGATGATGAGATCTGAAGAGAGAGTTATGGATGACATACCACCACAAGGATAAGCAGCAATCTGCGAAGAAGAATTGAGTTTGAAAATTAATTAATGATAGAAATGAAATAATAATAATAATAATAATAAAAAAGAGTGATGAGAAAGTGTGGTTGCTGCTTACATGGAGTATCGACCTGGATAGTTCTCATGAGATCAGTGTGCCATAGGTTCCGGTAATTCTGCCGGAGTTGCATTTTTTCAAGATTCTGCTGATTCGCCATTTCTTCTTCGGAGAAGTAACCGTAGATAGATCTGAGAGAGAAAACACAGGCGTATATGAATTTATAGAAAATGAAAATAACGAAATAGGAAAGAAATTAATCGCTCTTTCAATCAATCGAAGGAATGAATTACGGTGTAGAGTAGAAGACACTGGAAGAAAGAGAGAGAAAGCGCGTGGGTGGGTTTTAGAAAATCAAATGAAATGAAATGGAATTTTGAATAAGGCAAACTCTTTATTGGCCGGTTTTTCAGACTTTTTCACTTGGCTTCCTGGCAGTTACAATAGTTCATACCACAGCTGACCTGACTCACTCTTAGAAACGACGCTTCGTAGGGTAGACTCGTCTTAATTCTTGCTTATCGACAATCCCAACGTTTATCACTTTACCAAGTGGGAGTACTTTAGTTAGTTGGGCCATACATTGTGGGATTAATTTAATTTGATTTTATTTATGCCTAAAAATAAAAGGAAAGGATGTTATTAGAGAATCTATAGGGAAGTTACATGATAGAACTTGACAATCTATATTTTTACTCGTATTTCATGTTTATAACGCCACTCTTAAATATGGAGGTGTTTTCTAATGATGAAATGTACGTGTGAAAAATATAGAAGTTATCAAATTGAGTTAAGTACGGGTCCTTAATGTTTTGTTGAAATTAAAATTGCATCCGCCGCCTCAACTAAACCCACCTTCTATCCTTGGTATTCTCGCATTACATATCATATCACTCCCCCAACGTTGCAACTCACAACTAAATCGCTCGACTTGAAGGTACTATTTCTTTTCTTTTTCTTTTGTTTTCTACTTTGCATTCCTGCATTTTCTACTTTGCTTTTTTATTTTGTTCATTTCGTTTTTCTTTCTTGGAAGAAAAATATGGAAGTTATCAAATTGAGTTAAGTATGAGTCCTTAATCTTTTGTTTAAATTAAAATTGCATCGCCGCCTCAACTAAACCTATATATATATATATATATATATATATATATATATATATATATATATATATATAACCTTCTCTTCTCTGTATTCTCGCATTATATATCATATCACTCCCATCAACGTCATAACTCACAACTCAATCGCTCGACTTGCGAGGTACTATTTCTTTTCTTTTGATTTCTATTTATATTCATGCACTTTCTACTTTGTTTTTTATTTTGTACATGTCATTTTCTCAATTTTAGAAGCTCAGTATAGAATTGCATAAGGAAACAAAAATTATCGTGAAAGAGGGAAGATCAAGTCAAAAATAGGGCGTCATGTATTCCAGCAACATAAATGATCACACTACATATACAAATAGTTAAGGAAGAATAAATTATGTAGTCACGATGTTTTGACTAGGAGGATCAACATTAACCTACAAATACCATAATTGTACAATTTTCAAAAAAACACAACCGTTTCTTGTTCTCCTTTACTCTTCATTCATGCATTTCTTAGTTCAGTAGCTCCAAAAACATTGAACTATACACTTGACACTCTTTGAACAATTTAAAAAACTTATAGTTGAGGAACATAATTCATTCCACAACGTAATCGTTGGAAGCACAAACATAATTACAGCCGAATGTCAATCGATAGCCAGTCTAACTTTAAGTTCAATAATAAATATAAACAAATACTCGTGAACTTAACTTAGTTGACAGGGACAATGCATAGTATATGCAAGGTCTAGGGTTCAAACCCGGCCACCACAAAAAAAAATATACATAAAAATGATTATTATTTTACATAGTATATTGTCAATTCTTGACCCAATTTGCAAGAAAGAAATAAAGTATTTTTTTTTACAAAAGAAATAAAGTATGTTGTCAATTGTAAATCTGTCCAAAGAATATTCGATCAAAATTACTAGTTATTGATAAAAGTTAACGTTTGAGTTTTTTTTTTCTTTGATAAAATATATTTAACTAATTACAACGTTAAATATATATATAACTTTTATTTCATTTTAGCATTTCACTTAATTTAAGCAAGGTTCATGTCCTGGAATAGTTTATTTTCTAGAATTAAAAATATATTTAACTAATTACAACGTTAACAGGGTCATTTATTCGGGGAAAAAAAACGTTAACAAGGTCATGAACCTTTCGAGCATGATAAATACTCCGAAGAGTGAAGATAGGATCAAAAGAAATACTATATGTTGAAATTCTTCTATACTTTTTTTTTAGGAAAGACGTTCTTCTCTACCTTGTTCCTTGACAAAGCTTTGATTAGATCCAAATCACCCCGAATACGTTGCTAGGTATACAATGCTGGTGTCTTCTCAAACAAAATTATGATGATATCAAATAAATTAACAAGGTAAGCAAAAAATTACCATCACTCCATTTGTGCCCAACAACAAGAATTGAATCATCGCTATTTTCTCAAGTTTCAAATCTCAACCTTTGGCCAACAAAAAAGTTTCAAATCTCAATCCTTAACTAGCGTTTCTCCTTTATATTTCAAATTTCAAAACCTTCCCCCTCTTTATATTTCAATCATCTAGATATTCCACATTATTTTCTCATGTTTTTTCAGCATGAGAGGATCATAAATCTCCACAGCAATCACGGCGTAAAGGTTTTTGGTTAGGAAAACTCAAAAGATTAGTAGCATTGCATCATCCCACTAGGTCTTGAATATAAGTTGATCGTACTCGTGAACCATGGAACATCCGCTAAGATCTCATTGTTTGAAAGGTATGAAAACTTGGTATGCAAAAATAGCAAGTTGCAGTAAGGATCACATACACAAGCAAACAAATCCATAAATTTAGCAACTGTGCTATGTTATTCCTCACAGGCTTTGTTGCAACTTCATAGACCATCTCTAAGAAGTGCGGTCTTTACCGAGTCATCAATATTTTCAGCTAAATGCTCTAACATGTAGTATATAATATATAAGTATTAATTAGCAAAATATAGTCACTGCACTCAACATTGACATCAACACAACACTAAGTTGAAACCTAATAACAATTAATACTCAAAGACCGACATGTAACATAATGTTACCGGTGGTTAATTCATATATCAAGTGTGAGTAAAATAGTTTCACATTAGATGAAAATACAAGTGTTGAACAACATATAAATGAAATTATTCATAAATTTTTTGGTACTCTTGTTCCTATCATAGATATTCATGATCTTCATCATTCAGTCAGAGACGTGTTTTCCAATATTAGACAACATACACATGCTCTTTACACAAACCTTCCTCCAAATATTGAAGACTACATCAACAACACTCAACTCAATTTTAATGCCTCCATTGAAGACGCTTTCATATGGTCCCACAACAAAAATGGTGCTTATTCTACAAAAAGTGGGTACACTTGGTTGGTCGTGGATTTGGAAGTTGAAAGCTCCGGAAAAGTACAATTTTCTTGTTTGGTTGGCGTGTCATGATGTTGTCCCAAGACTTTACTTCACCATCGCAAAATAGCTCCCTCGGCCACCTGCACCCGCTGTGGAGATCACGAAGAAACTTTCCTTCATTGTGTCCGTGATTGCAGAGATTCTAAAATCATTTGGCACAAAGTCGGATTTTTGAGTCATGATTTCTTCTATACTACATGCGTTACGGAATGGATCCGGAATGGTACCAACTCTTCTCACTCCATTTTGTTCTTAGCTGCTCTTTGGTGGGTTTGGAGGAATAGGAATTTGATGTGTCTCAATAATGAAACTTGGTCTCTATACTACCTTGTCTCCAATATCTATAATTCGGTTGACACCATTATTTCGGCTTTAAAAAATGATGATGCCGCAATTTCGGAGGATCGTTATGTTAAGTGGAATTGCAACAATCATATGGACACCATTCTGAATGTTGATGGGAGTTGCAATGGGACTCCAACCCACACTGGTTTTGGCGGCATTTTTCGCAATAATGGGAGTTTTTTCCTCTCGACTTTCTTAGGTATGATCTCCCATTCATAAGACATTTTTCTAGCTGAACTAACAACAATCTATCACGGCTTGTGCATGGCTATTGACATGGGTATAGATGATTTGGCTTGTTACTCGGATTCCCTCCTCTCCATTAATCTCGTAAAGGGGAAACTCCGCACTATCATGTACATGCAGTCCTTATACAATACATTAAGGATATATTGGCTACCAATAATTTTATCGTTCATCATACTCTCAGAGAAGGTAACCAAAGCCCTGATTTCCTGGCAAAGTTAGGGGTGACGTCCAATGCTGATTTCGTCATCCACATTGCTCCTCCGGAAGACCTCCTCTTACTGCTTCGGAGTGACGCCTCAGAAGTCTTTTTCCTAGGGCCTAGTTTTTCTTTTTTCTTACTTTCTTTTCTTTTGTCTCTGATTAGCTTTGTAACAAAAAAAAAAGTCCTACATTGCTATTAGTCTAATGTGATTGTCCTCCAATTTTAAGCTATTCTCATGGTCATGACCCAACCCTAGATATCTTGATATAAGTGAATAGCATGCTGCAAGTTCCCATTAGAATGCATTTTGGTCCAATACACATCAATTAAAAAAAGTTGGACTAAGTATTAATCAATTAGTTAAACATGAAACTGGTGCTAGTTTACACAAGTCATAAAATGCAAGATGACATGATACAGTTCTTACTAAATTTAAAATTCAAAAAGGTCCCACCAGGTAACTTTAGAGAATATAAAAAAGAAAGGGACAAAATGGCAAATTGGCAAGAATGAATTGTTATAAATCACAGCAAAAACTCAAGCTGTGATGGACTGGTCTCAAATCTCAAGTCTCAATCTGTGGTTTTGGCAACGTCGCCATCAAAAACACAGACACACAAAAGTACCACTTTTGTCTCCTTGTTCAACAAGGATTACCATCATTCAGTCCAAAGTGTACCTTCACAAACAAAATACTCATACACAGCAACACATAACTGCTATTTTTATACTACTTCTCCTTACAATAAAAAGTGTTTTGAGGGAGAGATTTGAGCCCTTTGCGATCCTATCCGGTACGAGTAATTAGTCTCTGCAGTCGTGCGCAGAGTGTCAGAGTCAGGATACAAATTCACATTAAAAAGGAATTCAATTCAATAGAATTTTGATTCTATGTCTTCGGAACTATATTCATTCGGCACCACTACTTTCCACACACATTCAACCTCAGAAATAGTCTCTTCTAATGATGGAAGTGGAGACCTTCCATTTTTCTCAGACTCTTTCCCTTTTTTCACTAATTCTACTAATGAAGTAACTTCTCAACAAAATTCAAACCCATTTGATGAACCTCTTCTTCCTTCTCTAGACCCTTTTTCACCATCTTTTTTCTCTTTCTCACCTCCAACTGATCAAAACCAGCCTCTTTGTAATGAAAGTTTCTCAGCTTTTGATTTTTCCCAAGTTAAAAACGAGGAATCACAAATAAGTATTGATTATTATAACTACAATAATCAATTCCTTCCTCATAGTTACAGTGGTGATGAGAATGTATCAAAGTACATGCAAAGAAGCTTCAGTAGTAACTCTTTTGAAAAGAAGCCTAGTTTTCTATTTCAAACTCGCCATGATAATCTCGTTGATTCATCAAAATTTCAAAGGCATGATTTAAGCTCTCCTGAAAATAGTTTGAGAAGGGTTTGTAGCACAGGTGATTTGCAGGTAAATCTGTTTAAAAAAATAACTAATAATTTTTTTCTTCATTTTTCCAAAGTTGAATTTATTGAAGTTTGTTTAGTCTTTGAAACAGAACATAAAAGAAAATAATATGTCTCCAACGGAGGGGAATTTGCAAGAGGAACAAAATTTCAAAGTAGGTCGTTATAGTGCGGAAGAAAGAAAAGAAAAAATTTCTAAGTACAGAGCCAAGAGAACACAGAGGAACTTTAACAAGACCATTAAGGTAATCAAGATCATTACATAATTTATATTATACTATAATTAAGAAAGTTTGATTAGAAAGAGAAGAGTCTGAATGTGTTGTTTTTATAGTATGCATGTAGAAAGACACTAGCAGACAATCGACCACGCGTACGTGGCAGGTTTGCACGCAATGACGAGCCCACAGAGATTCCTAAGGCTCCATGTTTAATCAGAGATGAAGACGAAGTTGATTTCTGGGTAAATATTACTGATTCATTTTATTGTTTTCTTCAATTTCAACATCAACGTGATATCAAACGTCTTTGAAATTGTAAGCATGTAAGGATTGTACATTTGGTTAAATGTGTGACACCATAGCTTGTACAAGTAAAATCTTATGTTATTTTAATTTGTATAATTGAAATTTGCTGTAGTAATTTTTTTTTGACAAGCTAGAAAATGACATAAATATACATATTATAATCTTCTAATGACACAATTTGCACAAGTGCTTTTCAGTTATAACAGTGACATTATGAAGATCACATTGTAAATGACTAATGATTGAGTTGAAAGGGTTTTGATTCTTATGTGGCTTTGATGTAGATGGAAGAATTGCGGTTGCATGAAGACGATGTAACAGTGGGAGTGGCAGAACAATATCTGAAGAGGAGTGGTTACGGAGTTGGTCAATTTCAGTATTTTGGGTTATGAGTTTAGTGTTAGGAATCTTTAGACTTTATGCTTGCACCACTTCATCAAGCTGAGAGTCTTTCTTTTATTTCTTGATAACATAATGCTATTGTTATAGAAAAGATAAAGTATATGAATAACTCACTCACCTCACCTGGAATCTGAGAAGATGTTCCTAAGGTCAATATGAAATTAATTGGTTGTTGGAGGGTGCCCTACATAGCTAGTTTATAGTTGCATAATATTCTACTTTTCATTTTTTGTATTTCAGGTATGATTAATCAATTGTTTAGTCGTATATGTAAATCGTATTCCATATTTTTTTACTAAAGGCGGCAATGATTCACCAGTAGAATAAATTGAAAACAACACTGATTTAATATGCTGAAACTGAAAGGGTGAAACTATGAACAAACTTATATAAAACGACAAGATACATACTCATATTTTTGGGTCCGTTGACGAACAAGTCATTGATTTAAATATGTCAATATGAATGAATTTAAATGAAGAGAAATGATATTTGAACAACCATTTTTTGACAACTTTTGTGACAATTTTCTCTCTCATACTCACATTATGTTTTTATTTTCTCTCTCTATTGCTTTGGTTTTTTAGTCAATACCTCATTTTCTTTGTAAAATTTTGATTGTCTCAAAAGTTGTCACTCAAATGGATGTTTAAATAACACAACTCTTAAATGAATACCGCAATAAGACGGAAAATCAAACTATCTGCATTATAGCGATGAATAAAACAACTTTGTGTTCAAAAGACGAAGTCATAACTATGTGAAGCCCACTTATTAAGTTAAGGAGGGAAGAAACAATCCATTTCAGGCAAATAAACGGCCAAAATCCACCCGTGGTTGGATGACAAAGGAAAAGAGAAAGTTGAGAGAGAGAGAGATAGAGAGGTGGCTCAATGGTTGAGATTTGTATGTCTTAGTTCATAATCATTAATAATTATGCTTCTACGTTTTTGGGCTAATCATGTTTTGGATCTATGTAATATAAATTAAATCTAGTTTTAGTTCTTACAATTGTTTTATCTTCGATCACAATCATATAAGATTCTCTCACTTTTAGTACTTGATAGATTTGATTATACAAAATCGTTGATGTGATACATGTCAATAAATTTTTAAAGGATTTGTCTTCTTTTAAATATTTGACTTAATTTTTTTTTTTTTTAAGTTTTGGATAGAAGATGTAAACTCGTAAAAATTAACCTCTCTCCCGTTGTAAATTTAGGATTTGGATAAGGGATAGGCATGGCAACAAAACCCATACCAGTGGTTACCCGCTCAAACCAAACTAAATTTGACGGATTTTCTCCGTTTTGATTGGGTTTGGGTTTTCCCCGATTTCAAAACACGGGTATGGGACGGGTAACAGGTATATAGGTACCCACCCCGAACCCATATCAAACTCGTCCTGAATGCAGAAAATTACTTTATGTTGATATATCATGTTATTTTGTTTGATAATTGTCGTGTTATAAAAACTACCATTGATATTTAAATGAGCAACTAAATCAATCGGTCTAACAAATGTTAAAGTAAGCATATTGTTGGATAATGCATTACAACATTTCTAGGGTTGCAAAAAAACTTCTATTTGATATTAAAAAAATTATTCAATGCAGGGACGGGGATGGGGCGGGGATACCCGAACCCATCGAGGACGGGGATGAGGTTCAATTTATCATCCTCGTTGGATATGGGTAGGGTAACGGATAAGTATATGAGAATCGGGTATTGTAAAACCCGTCTCCACCCCGCCCCATTGCCATGCCTAATCAGGGACTTGGATAAAAGAAAGGGTCTAATTAAACATTTTTGACAAATTCAAAGATTCCATCATAATTTTTTCTTAGTTCATGAACTTATTTAAAAATTATTATATAATTCAGAATCCTACAAAATAGTTAAACCTAACAATGACCATATAAGAAATTATTTACGTCTATATTTTGCACTTACTAGTGGGAGGTTCATAGTTCCAATGAAAAAAAAACATTTTGGTCTTACTCTTGTTTTTTTTGGGTAGCCTCAAACATAATTGTATCAAAAGGAGTATACGTGTAAACTTCATCCAAAAATATTTTGTAGTTCATAAGGTAAGTTTAGATTGATGGTATGCAATAGAATGAAGTTGAATAGAATGGAAATATGGAATGCTATGGCATATCATTGTTTGGTTATTTTCAAAAGTTATGGAATGCTATGATGACATTTCCACCCAATTCCATTGTTTACCACAAACTATCTTTTCTTCATACTATGTGATACCAAATAGAATAAACCATAAATTTAATTGTGATCCATTTTTATTTTGACAAAAAATTAAAGTTAAGTTAGCAAGTGTCTTTTTATTTTGAAAATTTCACTTACCCTCATTCAAATCAATTTAAAATAAAGGATACGTTAGGAAATTGCACTTAATTTTTATTTTTCGATGAAACATTCTGAAAAATTGTTTCCTAAATTTACAAAAATGATCTCATGTTTAAAATTTGTTTGAATAGTAACAAGTGAGTATTTCTGTCCAAATAAATAAGTGTACGTTTACTAACTTAGACCTTAATAATTTTAGGTTGGTATAATTTAACAACCCCGATTAAAAAAATGTAAGTCTTTTAAGTCTACTATATTTTTTTTAGTGGTGGTCTACTATATTTATTGAGTTAAAAAAACCGTGCTACATTTATCATTTTAAACAACAATAAATTAAAAATGAAGACAGCAAGAAATTAGAAAAGATAAATTGATCGATTATGCTAAATTCGTTGCCTTCCAACCATGTGAAATTTAGATAGTAGAGTAATAGCTCAACAAGAGCTTTACATAGAAAGAATGTTTATACACTATGATTGATGCCAACGGTCACTAATTAGCAAAGATTATTCAATTGTCGTGAGTGGAACATCCTAGGTTTCTAGGCAGCTACTACAATTACACCTAGTTTAACTTGCCAACTTGATTTAGCTAAGCCATTTTCCCATAGCCGAAGAAAAGTCACAAACATGGCATCTTACTCCACAATTAGGTGCTAAGCACATGAAGGATAGAGCACGAATGGTAAAAAGCTTTCTCCCAAATTGAGTTTTTGGTGGACAAAAAGAAGCATCAATACAAAAACGAAAGTTATTATTCTTTACTGATTATCATAATTAAGTGATAAATATAGTAGTGTTTGGTTAATTAAATTAATCAATTTAGCACAAGTAGACTTCTATCTTCCAATTAAACACCAGTCAAAGAAATTCCAATTAAGGATAAAAGGAAGTTAATATATATTTTACGTTTTTCACACTTTAGTGCTGTCAAATCTTTGGCTTAAAATGATGACTAAGAGCACACAACAAACTCAAAGTGTGGAGGGGAGGACTAATATCCTTCATGTATTCACACAAGTGCACATGCAATCTCTCCTTTTAGCCAAGCACATTTCTGATATAATAAAATTCCCCTTGCATAGTGTGTTGAATCGTGTGAGTCATCAATACTTAGAGGTGTGCATGGTCGGATATTTTGACCGACCAAACCATATCCATATATAAACCACTTATATGGTTTTGGATTTTTAACCATGACCATATTTTATTGTAAACCGGTTATGAATATGGTTATGGATATATAACCGGTTAGTTTTACAAAATCGGATTATAAATGAATATGGTTTGGTTTAAAAAAATATATGGATTATTTTAATATCCGAATTAAAAACCATTTATTTCTCTTTCAAAATTGATTTTTAAAACCAAATTTTATAAACAAAAATCCAAATTTGAAACAACTTATTCAAAAACGCTTATCTTATACAAAATAACTTATTACAATCTCTTTTTAAAAAACAGCTTATTCAAAACAACTTATTTATGCAAAACGACTTATTAGGATCTCTTTTTTCAAAACAGCTTATTTATGCAAAACGGTTGATTAAGATCTCTTTTTTCAAAACAACTTATTTATGCAAAACGGTTGATTAGGATCTCTTTTTTCAAAACAACATATTCAAAACAGCTTATTTATGCAAAACGGCTTATTAGGATCTCTTTTTTCAAAATAACTTATGCAAAAAAGCTTATTTGTGCAAAACTGCTTATTAAGATCTCTTTTTTCAACACAACTTATTCAAAACAGCTTATTTATGCAAAACGGCTTATTGAGATCTCTTTTTTCAAAATAACTTATTCAAAACAGCTTATTAGGATCTCTTTTTTCAACACAACTTATTCAAAACAGCTTATTTATGCAAAACAACTTATTAGGATCTCTTTTTTCAAAATAACTTATTCGAAATAAGCTATTTTGAAAAAAGAGATCCTAATAAGCCGTTTGCATAAATAAGCTGTTTTGAATAAGTCGTTTTGAAAAAAGAGATCTTAATAAGTTGTTTTGCATAAATAAGCTGTTTTGAATAAGTTGTGTTGAAAAAAGAGATCTTAATAAGCTGTTTTGGATAAATAAGGTGTTTTGAATAAGTTGTTTTGAAAAAAGAGATCTTGATAAGCTGTTTTGCATAAATAAGCTGTTTTGGATAAGTTGTTTTGAAAAAAGAGATCTTGATAAGCTGTTTTGCATAAATAAACTATTTTGAATAAGTTGTTTTGAAAAAAGAGATCTTGATAAGCTGGTTTGCATAAATAAGTTGTTTTGAATAAGTTGTTTTGAAAAAAGAGATCTTGATAAGCTGTTTTGCATAAATTAGCTGTTTTGAATAAGTTGTGTTGAAAAAAGAGATCCTAATAAGCTTTGATAAAAAGAGAGATATTTTCGTTAAAAAAAAT
>Ga0315915_1000898_pt1 | contig 33858 bp, 21 predicted proteins | sample MpolbnodulesMG_FD_207738 | JGI IMG/M metagenome (GOLD analysis project Ga0315915, IMG submission 207738) | Medicago polymorpha root nodule microbial communities from Los Angeles, California, United States - branched nodules | ecosystem: Host-associated > Plants > Roots > Nodule | place: USA...
AATTATTTTTCTTCAAAAAAACAACTCGTTTTAATATTAATTTGATGATGTGGTGTACCGGTACACTCAAAATTTTGAGTGTACCATAGAATTTGCCAAATGATAATTGGTATATTCACGACCATATATCACACTGATCCTTCGATATTTGTTTTAAATGTGGGACTATTTTTCAAGATATAGACTTAGATCTCAAAAGCTCAACTCTCTCGCACATTTTAGACATGGTAATGCTTGTCTAGAATATTTTGCACAAAAAATTAAGACTATTTCTTCTAGATTCGAGACTCCTTGTCATGGGCTAATTTGGCTCCTCTGAATTGGTGCTAGGGGTTGCAATTCCTTCAAGTTTAGGGTTTTTTGTCCGCCTCTTTTCTTTTTAGATTTTACGGATGTCTTTTGTCCTCTTCATTGACAAAAAAAAGTCTAATGATAATATCTGGCGCTTGACAAATCACAACCTTCATATCAAATCCCATAAAATCTTGCACTAATCAGATTTCCATCCACTCTTTCTTGTCACCATTTGTCTTCATATATCACCAGCCTTCACATTGTTTTTTTTATTCTAACAGGAAGAGGATTATTAATTCAAGACGTCGCTTAAATATTTATCAAATATATTATATAGTGAATTATTATTCATATCCGTTCTGAAGTGTTGGGACCCGCAAGAAAAAAATATTTTCTTTCCTTTCAATTTCTCACGTTAGTCATAAGGGGCGTTTCTACTGCCGAGCTAGCCTGGGCACACACCCAGGCTCAACCAATACTTTCTTTTTATCGCTATAAGAAAATTGCAAGAAATTTGACTTATAGTGACAACCAAAATTCGTCACTATAGGGAAAATTTCCGTAATTAAATCTGTCTGTCATTGCCAAATGGACGTCACTACATGTTTTTCACATTTACCTATGGAAAAAATGTAGGTAATTCTAAGGAGACTATTTTAAAATACATTATGGACCTCTACCTACGGTTCGATTGTCACTAAAACTTATCATTGTTTTTTTCTTTCTGTTCTACTATAAATTCTAAAGATGAATAATTCATAAAATTACAACTAAAATTAATTAATCAATATAATAAAATATTATAATCAATATCCTTGAAATTTGAAATCGATTACTATAATCAATTTTTAGAATAAATTGTTGAAGTGACTTAACTAGAACATTCATCGCAAAGAGGTCTCGGAAATGACATTTATCTCCTAATTTCATTTACCACACTATTGGCAAGTTATGTTTCATCTCTCTTATTTTAAATTGTACTTTTATCGACAAAATGACGAGCCTCTTTTATTTTGGTTTATGACTATTTATATATTATGTCGCATCTGAATTTGCGAACAAAGTTATGCCCATGCTCGATTAGCTCCGTCATTGGTCATAACATGTCCCAACCCAACGTATCTTACAACATGAATGTAATTATATATCTTTAATAATAAAAAATAGTTAATATAATAATCCATGTGATCCTTTGTGACAACATGCATGTATAAAATAAAATATATTAACTGCAATCAAATGTCAATTCTATTATACCAAAAAAAGAGTAGTGATATTTTGACAATCATTTTGGTACAACATTTGAGACAACTCTGTTGTTCTCTCTTTTTATTGGTCAAAAATAATAGAGAGAAAAAAAGGAAAAGAGAGAATAAAAACATAATGTAAGTATGAGAGAGAAAATTGTACAAAAAGTTGTACCAAAATGGTTGTACAAATATCATTTCTCTCCAAAACAATGTTAATTCTTGGATGTTTTCCAAAATAAAGTAGATTATAAATCATATATATAACTTTTCCTAAGTCAGGTTTGAAAAAAAACATTAACTCCTTTAAATATTTGTCATCAACCAACTTTTTTTTAGGTGAAATTCTATCTATATATCAACCAACTTATCCCTTTCTTATTTCTAACTCTATCACTATTTCAGATATCGGTTGCATTTTATTTTTAACAAGTATCAATTTAGTTTAATTTTTCAAGGTGAGTTGTAAAGTAAAGATGTTCTAGAAACTTTTTGTTCCGTTTACATAATTTGCAATAAAGTAGGGGTACGAAGACCTACTGAACAACGTACGTACAAAGACCTCCAGCAGACCAGAAATTAATTAATTTGAAGTAGTCAACTTATTTTTGCAAAGCCAAAACAAGGTAAGGTTGGTAGGAGGAAGTCGTCGGAAGCATCTTTATTCTCTTCTCGTGCCTTTTGTTAAAGTAAAAAACCCAACAATATATCCAAATTCAGCATTGGGCATCGACGAATCTTGACGTTGTTTCTCCTTCAGAATCAAACAAGTTCCATGCCAAGTTGATTGTACATCAACACAAGATTCATATTAAATTTTATTAAAGTTTTGTCTTGTTTTTAAAAAGTGCAGCAGCTCACTCTCTAGTTTACCGAACTTTAAGATAAGTTTCATCAACACAAGCAAACAATATCTTCATTTATTAGTAAGGACGTCATTGTCTCATACTTATTTCAATTGTCACGATCATATATCAACTTGTATTGAGTACGGTATTATAAATAAAATGAGTTAATTTGATTCATGTAAAAAAAAAAAAATATCGACCGAACTCACACAATAAAGATAGAGAAGTATAAAATTATAATTTGAACTTGCACTTCAACATATAATATCTCTTTACTATTTAAGTTGCACTACCGTTTGTCGTCATAATTTAATACTAGCAAATTATTTTTTTTTATCTTTTTTACCGACTCTTTAAATTTCACAACTTTAACGAGGTTGACGTTATTTTTGTGTTTATGTTGAAAATTTTACATATGCACATGATTCATGTGAATTGGAAAAATTTAATAAATTTAGAAAAATCTTTTTCTTAAAGAGTAATGATATTTGTATAATTATCTGTGATAACTTTTGTGACAGCTTTTTTTTCCGCTCTTGTTATTAGTCAAAATCAAAAACAATAGAGAGAAAAAAAAATAGTTGGCAATTGTCTAAAAGTTATCACAAAATAAATGTATAAATATTGTTTCTCTTTCTTAAAATATGTGTTCTCTATCCATATTGATCACATGTTTAACGTGTTAACGACGCAGACTCCAGCTGGATTGTCGATTTTCCTCCGATTGAATTTGTTCTCGTGGGTCAGTTTCTTTCTTCCACTTTTGCAGGCCAGTTCTCGTATGTACTGACCCACATGCGTTCTAAATGGGTCAAAATGCTCCCACTTTTTTCTTGCTTTGATTGATTGCGAACTTTCAATATAAATAAATGACTCAACACAACTCATAATTCACACTAAAAATGCTCTGGATTTCAAAGTATTTTCTTTGCTTCTCGCCCTTCGGCTTTTGAGTTTTAGAGTTGTTTTTATCTCATCTATTTTTTTGTCCTTTTCGACTTGAGTGGTCTCCGACCATATTAAGAGTGACTGTGATAACGAAAGAAGGTGTAATTCTAGAACAATTTTTCTATGATGCAGTGGAAAACCGACACAATATATTTGGGTTGTTTTATCCTATTCATGTTGTGGTTGTTCATATGTCTTGTACACTTTTGGATAGTGTTGTGAAACATTTTAAAGAGGATCATATAGTTCGCGTCTCAACCCTATAATATATTCGGTGGCTAAAAAAATTCTTTTGAAGGATATATTACTTCTTATGATAATATATATAATGTTGTTCATGACTTAGAGATATTTAAGAATTTGAAGGATAAATTCACAGATCTTCTATAGAGGTGATCTTTAGAGGGAAAAAAGAAAAGTATGTTGAAAGAAGGTCAATTACATGATACCTGCTCAAGGGGTGGGAAACCTATTTAACATGTGGAATTTTTAACTTTTAATATGTTGGGTTAGGTTTATGTTCCCTACTTAAAAAAAAAAATTAGCTTTATAAAAAATTCATGTGTATCTATAGTTGTTTTTTAGAGTAAATTACACTATCTTTCCCCAAAAGATGTTTAAATTGTACCACACTCCCCTATTATCCAAATCTTATTAGAGAAAATTACACCCCTTCGACCCCTTTAAAAAAAGCTTGAATTACATTCATCTTCCCTCTTATGTTAAAATCTACACCTAATCCTTTGTTAAATCATTTATCCCTTTTTAATATGATTAATATTTTAATAAGCATATTTTTTTTTATCTAATTATCATTCACAATATCATTAACAACATATTATAAACTATGAATAAACATAATTGATAAAATAAGGTAATTAAAATTAAGTTTTATATTATAAAAGCATAAAATCATCAACAAAATATTTAAAGTGAATTATCATTGACATTTGAAGTTATAAAAAAAGGAAAATTAATTTTTTAACTGGTGTCTTGAAATTTCCTCCACAAAAAACTGTAGCTTAAAGTTTATTGTTATTATAAATATATTTTTTAATATTAAAACAAATTAAAGTGTAATAAATATTTAATTTTCAATAAAGCAGAGTGCAATTCAAATATCTCATAACTAAGGGGGTAAAAAAAATTTCTTCAATATATTAAATTTTTAGCCGGGGGGCATATTTCATCAAACTTCAATATATCTGTAGTACTAAAAAAATATACACCATTTAAGACAAGTCCTCGTGAACTTAGCTCAATTGATAAGGATAATGTATAATATATGCAAGGTCTGATGGTTAAACCCTGAACACCACAAAAAAAAAAAAAGAGTCTAAAGTCAAGCTCAAACCTAACTGAACCGGACCGTGGCGGCGCATGTATTGTTCTCTGTACATTTCCATGAAACGGTTTACAATGTTTTTTTTTTTGGCTTAATTACAGATGTGGTTTCTTAAGTTATTTGTTGGTTACATTTTAGTCTCATAAGTCATTAAAGTTACAATTTGGTCCCTTTAAGTCATCTTTCTTCAACCAAATAAATCCCACCGTCAAAACCGTTAACTCAATGTCTAAGGTGAATACACATTGCAAGTTGTCACGTCACCATTCACGTATGCCTATTTAACGTTTTGGCAAAAGACTGACGATGAGGATTTATTTGGCTAACAAATACTAACTTAAGAGACCAAATTGTAACATTAATAACTTATGGGATCAAAATGTAACCAATAAATAACTTAAAGGACCAAATCATTAATTAAGCATTTTTTTTTTTTTCAAATGGCAACGGGTTGTGATGTTTATCCTTAAGCATAAGGAAAGGCTATTCCTTTCCCCAAGTCACTCAATCTCGTATGTATAATGAGATTCACATGTACTTGATCTCCTTCTATTAAGTACTTTTTATGGTCACATCATTCTATCCTTTGAAAGCCACGGCCCTATATTTTTGAGTGCAAGCAAAAGTTGTGTAAAAAATTCTTGGCCGTCTTTAGAAAATTGTGGCTACTACCTTACAGTTAATTTAAACCAGTCGTATGCATTTCAATAACATTTATTTTTAGAATTAGAATTCTTGGTTTGACATGATTAGTAAGTAGATGTGACTGATTTTAACTAGTAGAGAGTAACTTACCCTCAATTTTCCAAAGACAACCTAAGTTTTTTTTTCTTTTTCCTTTCATGAAATGGAGTGCATGACGTCCTTGTCAATGGAGAGCTAGAACCACGATATACGGTTCACATTCATCCAATCTAATTAAGCATTTGGTTACCCCACTTGGTGAGATAGAGTATGAAGCACGAAAAATTCCAAAAGATAGCGACCAATAATTAAAGGATGAGAAACTGGCTAGATACAATTAAACACAAGTTAAATGAAGTGAGCACTTCTTCTAGAAGCTTACAACTTCTGTTATCATTATGGGGATGGGGATTGGGGGCAACATTAGCAACCAAGAGTAGAGGCATAGAAGCACATATAATGAAGTAAAGTAATTTAATAGAAGCAGAGCCATACAGAATACCATGCATGAACGCAAAATGGAACGCGACTCCATTTTTATTTCACGGAGTAATAAATGTAGTAAGTAAGGAACATAATAGGAAAATAAACGTTAATAATTTCTTGATATTGTAAAATGACATGTAATTTAGATTTTTTTTTTATGCTAAAATGATATATAATTTGGAAGGGAATGGGTACAATTTATTCAATTAATTCATCACAAAATACTAGTTCGCCATCCATACAAGTACCGCGGTGTGTGGGGTTGATAAGTACCCGAAAACTGACCCAACCCGAAGTAAGAAAGCTGAAATGGGATGGATTAAAACGGTGAGAGGGTTAACATGTTGGAATATGTTATTATTTAATTATATTTCGATATCATTATATGGGCAAAAATCGTAATAATAATTATATTAGCTATTTATCAATTGTGAGCCTTGATTGATTAGTGATCAAATTAAGTAATAAGACTATTAGTTTTATAATTGGATAATTAATTAAATATTTAATTAGTTGACATGGATTCAATATGAGTGGATGTCTAGATGACCCATTAACGAAATAATGAAAAACCCTAATGACCATCCAATATAAAAGAGACTATGGTCCTCAATATATCGGACACGACAAACTCTCTCTTCTCCCCATCTGAAGAGAATTAGAGGCTTAAAGGTATCAGTTGAGGAAGAACCAAATCAACCGCCGCTAACCGTTGTTGTTTGTTTCAGATCACCTCCTCTCTCTTTCATGTTGTTGTTTTGAGGTCGTTCGTCAGAGCTTCATCAAGTGCTCCTAATACCAAACTATTGATATTTTGGATAAATCAAACATGGTGTAGATCTGATCATAATCATGTTCAATGTTTTGTTTGCTTCGATATTGATTTATAATTATTGAACATGTTTTACGAAATCTGTTATATTTAAGACCTAGATTTCTTACATAACAAACCCATATATAAAGGCGGTCTCAAAGGGTTGCAAAGAGTACGTTCAGTGCAATGCAAAACCACCGACAATAGATGAATCTTCCCGAACCATTTTTTTTAGTGATATATGATGTCGTTTTGGACTTTGGTACTCAATTTCTTCTCCCATTCTCATTCACACACAATACACAAAACAAAATGAAAAACCCTGCCATTTGAAAATGGCAGAGCTTGTGAGCACACCACCACCCACCACCAATCCACTGTTGTCCTCACCTCACCACCATAATCATCCACCAATAGTAACCAATCCTCTCTTTCTTTCTCGTTTCCCTGTAAACAAGCAAACGATGGAACTGACAAAGCATATAATACTCTAATTTTCTTCCTTTTTCTTCTTCAACATTATCTTATTTTCTTCTTCTCAAATCTCTACCATTTTTTAACATTCTTTAACATTCTCTTATTGGGTGAAACATATTTAAATCTCACCACTTAATATGAGAACTATTTCCGAAATGTGGTATTCACGTGAATTTTACCAAATAAGATAGTAAATGTTAAAAAAAAGGTCCATAACACTCATAATTTTTTATTAATAATTTTTTAAAAAATGCTAATGAGTGTCATTGAAGCACCGGTTAAAGTACTAAAATAAGCAACTTTGCAATAAAAAGCTGTGCAATCATTGCTAAGACAAAAGTACAATCCTTCACCATTACCTTTAAGACACGGCAAATTCTATGGGACATCCAATATATTTGAGTGTACCGGTACACTCACTATTTAAATTAACAGTTAAATGAGTTGTTTTTTGAAGAAAAATATTATTTTTTATCATTTATAATTATAATAACTAAATCTTATTTATCAAAAGTGTCAACGAAATAAAATTAATTTTTTTTTTGAATTTTTATCACTCATAATTGAGAATATTGATTATTTTTTACTAAAAAATTACTATGATTCTTATAAACAATGAAATGATGTTTTTTCTTATGAAATGATGTTCTATAAAATATAAATATTGACAAATAGCTATTTATTACATAAAAAATGATCATTATTTATAAAATTAGGAAGGAAGAGTACCGGTGTACCTCACTCTGTGAGTGTACCGTAGAAGTTCCATCAAGACGTTTTAACCCATAATTTTTTTTTACCATTCTCCAATCCTGTTTTAGAAAAGACAGACAATATTTATATCTAAAATTTTGCATGATTTTGACATATGAAAGTGAAGGAGTAGAAGAATATGCTATCTGTAAATTATAAAGCACAAAATATCGCACAATGACCAATGTGGATTCTCCTCATATATAAGTATACCCTTTCTATTTTTCTTTTGGAATTTATGATTTTTTTAATCTGGTTCGTTACAAACACACTGTACAGCAGCAGACAGGCTTTCTAATTTGAGGCAAACAAACAACGAAACAAACTGTACAGTACAGTTTTAACCGAGGATAACAGTGTAACCAAAATCACACAGTTATGCTTTTTGTCACACACGTTATATATGATACCCGCACGTGGGAGCAGACAACTGCCACGTCACTTATCCAACAACCGTGTGCCGTCCCCTCCAACCTCAACCCTTTCGTCGTTTCTTCCTTTTTTTTCTCTTCATTTCACTTTCTTCTTTTTTCTCTTATTATTATTTTTCTCACTACTACGAATACTTCGGGTGAACAAAAACCAAGTCTTCTCCTCTTTCTTCCTTCTTCTTCTTCTTCCTTTCAATTTCTCAATTTCAATTTTATAATATTAATAATGCCCACTTGGTGGGGTAAAAAATCCAGCAAACCTAAGGAGCACGAAGAGCCACGTGGCGGCAGCAGCACCAGCAACGGCAGCAGTGGCGGCGGTGGCGTTCTTCACTTCAATTTTAACAAGTCTCCGATCAGAAACTCTAATAAAAACGCTTATAAACCCGATAACCCTAGGAGTTTCGACGATGCTTCTTCTAATTTTAGAAACACTCCCAGATCCAGTAGAGATTTCTCTCCTTCAGTCAATTCTGCCGGCGGTGGTTCTTCCGGTTGTTGGGATTCTGATGCCGGTGATAAGATAGGGGTTCCTTTGCCTCTTCCTTCTGTTTATTCTACTCAAAGCTTTAGCAATGATCAAGGAATTACTTTTGGATTTGGATCTGCTTCTGTTTCTGGCTCTAGTGTTAGCTCCAATGGTTCTTATGATGATCCTTCAACTTCTAACTCTCAGATTAATACCGCTAGGTTGGTTCATTAATAGTTATATTCATTTAATTTTCCCTTTTCAATTTTGGGCTTTGTAAATTAGTCAACTTTGTTTAATTGATTTGCGATATGATTGATTAATCAGATAAAGTAGATTTTTAGATTTTTTGTAAATTTGTTATGTTATAGCTTGTTTCATTCCGCAATAGATTGCTAAACTAATCAATGTAATTCCTCTATGCTAGAGGACAATGTGAAGCGAAGTTCAATGTGAGGCCCAAAAGCCCGGGTCCTGGGTCAAGAGGGCCTACAAGCCCAACATCACCTCTTCATCCAAGGTTGAATGTTTTGAGTCTTGACTCACCTACAGGAAGGCAAGAAGATGGAAGGAGTGAGTGTCATCCATTGCCTCTTCCGCCAGGCTCACCGACTAGTTCTTCTTCTCTTCCCAACAACACAAGACCAAATGGACAGATAGAAATCAGTACCACTAACCGTGGCAGGTGGAAGAGAGGAAAGCTTCTAGGTCGGGGAACATTTGGACATGTTTACTTGGGATTCAATAGGTATTGGCAACGCATATTTTCTTTCAATTCTATTTCGGGTCAGCACCCAACAAATTTTATCGTGTATAGTTATTTCCTGAATATTTAAGGAAAAAAATTGTGTTTTCTCCAGTCTAGTGGTTGTAATGTTTAGGCTAATAAATTAATATTACAATGCCGATTGTTGTTAGCAAAAACAAAACTCTGACTTTAAAGCAACAGCTGTTTTTACAGATTGTGTATTCTGTCTGATTTTGTCCATATTACAGACAGATTACTGAAACTATATGTATTCTGCTTCCTATGTTTGTTCTACCTCTAAAATGCTTGTATTGCAATTTGCAACTTTGGTAGTGAAAGTGGACAATTGTGTGCAATAAAAGAAGTCAGGGCTGTCTGTGATGATCAAACCTCAAAAGAGTGCCTCAAACAACTTAATCAGGTAATTCTGTCGTTTTTCTTAAGAGATATGCTTGATGATCTAAGCTTCACCACACACCGTCACTATAGTAGTTTTGTAGTTCTTCTTTTCACAGTTGCAACAGATTTTCTTTAAATAAACCTAATCATCATTTGACGGTCTAATAAATCTATACCATGTTTTCAATCTGCTGCAGGAGATAATTTTGCTGAGTAAACTTTCACATCCAAACATTGTTCAATACTATGGAAGTGATTTGGTATGCTAAAATATTCCTGATGTTTAGTCCTTTATATGTTAAATACAACATATAGAAAGAGAAACTAGAAAATTTATGAATGTGATCCATTTTATTTTATATATGTACATTTTCCATGTTTGCAGGGAGAAGAAACACTTTCCGTTTATTTGGAATATGTCTCTGGAGGTTCTATTCATAAATTACTTCAGGAATATGGGGCCTTCAAAGAGCCTGTTATCCAAAATTATACTAGGCAGATTGTCTCTGGACTTTCCTATCTACATGCAAGAAATACAGTGCATAGGTAATTTTATTATATTGTATTTATTGCTTAAAATTGGTGCTTCTTGACTCTCTTTCAAATTATTTATATGTTTTTATCTTCACAGGGATATTAAAGGGGCTAACATACTAGTTGATCCTAATGGTGAAATCAAGCTGGCGGACTTTGGAATGGCTAAACATGTAAGTTTATCATGCATGTTTGTTTCTGGTTAAAATTGGCCATTCTACTCTTCTAAATGCCTAGTGGTGGAGTCCTTCCTCTCCCTTGAATGCTCATGCTCTCTCTCAATTGTGCATACATACCCAACCCACATAGAGAATGAGAGAAGAGCTTGAACATATTTGATTCTTATACAAGCATTGCACATTTTAATCTCTGGTCCATCTTTTTATCATTTGAAACTATATTGCATTGTCATAAGCATGTGGTAGATATCAAAACTAATTTAGAGGGCTTCAATAAGTATAATTTTCTGTTTTGGTTGTTTCTGATTTATGAATAGAGATCATCTCTGAATTATGATTTGTTCTGGACCAGATAAATTCTTCATCCTCAATGCTTTCTTTCAAAGGAAGTCCACACTGGATGGCACCAGAGGTAAAGTTCTTTCCCTTCGTTTCAGATCTTAAATTTTTTTCTTATGCAAGCACATCCTTCCCTCCTCCTTTCTTTTCCACCGTAAGTAGTAATTGATGCTTATGTTTACTTTCTTAGGTTGTAATGAATACAAATGGCTATAGTCTTCCTGTTGATATTTGGAGCTTGGGATGCACAATTCTTGAAATGGCAACATCAAAGCCTCCTTGGAGTCAGTATGAAGGGGTGCGATATTGGCTTATTTTGAGCTAGCATTCATTTACATATTTGTTGTGATTCTGTTTGTAAAATATGAAAGGTCAATGCTATTTGCTAATGTTGAATTCAACAGGTGGCTGCAATATTTAAAATCGGGAACAGCAAAGACATGCCTGATATTCCTGATCATCTCTCAAATGATGCAAAGAATTTCATTAAGCTATGCTTGCATAGAGATCCTTCAACCCGCCCTACAGCCCAAATGTTATTAAATCACCCCTTCATTCGAGATCAGTCAGCAACAAAAGCTGCTAATGTCAGAATAACCAGGGATGCTTTTCCATACATGTGTGATGGAAGCCGGACACCGGTATAGTCTTTGATGCTTATTTATTTTCTTAGTGGAGTTTTGTTTCATTGGCATCTTACAAGCTAGTTCCATGCACATTGTTAAGGTTGCAACGTAATCATTATAAAAGGATTCCATTCTATTATGTGGCAGTTTGGAAGAGAGGGAGGAGATGGTTTTGAGGATAAAAGAATGAATAAAGTGAAAGGGAAGGGTGAGTAGTCCCGCCAACTTGCATGAGAAGTTAGTTACCCTCCAATATGGGGTAGCTAAAAATATGAATCTGGGCAGGGCTTCGAGTGTAACTGAAAAAATAATAACGTTTACACGAATAGGGTTCTTTGATATCTGTTCTCCTATTAGGGTTCTTTGATACCTGTTTATCCTTGTGTATCTGTAGAGTTAGGCATTAATCACAGATACTGCATTATTAGAATCAGGAAAGATAAAAAAGGAAAACGTTATAGGTTGCTTGTCTGTCATGTGTATGTTAGAGGTTGATTTTGTTTGTTATTATGCATTAATGTGCTAGTTACATTCCCTTTGGAATTTGAACTTCTTGCTTTACCATAGATCATTGTTGCAATGCATATACCTGTACAGATGAAGTTTATAGGGCATACATAGCTTGGGGTGATAACTGATATATGAATGGAATATATAAATATATAGAGCATATAGCTTTGTTGTTTTGGTAAAAGCAGAGTATACAGATTTATATAGAGGACTTCATGCTACCACACAATTCTACATTGGAGCAGAACTTGAATTTAACCCAAAATGTCATTTCATTTGAAGTCACGATTCCAATGCACATATTCCCATAAATAAATTTTAAACTTGCATATTTTTAGGAAATCAATTTTATCGTCAGTGTTGTACTGGACCTAACATTCTCTTTACTTGTTTGGCTTTGCAGCCAGCTTCCGATCTTCATTCCAGTAGAACTTGTATTGCTTCTAAGGATTCAGATTATGCAACAAAGCCGGTTCTTGCAGCTCCACGAGCAGTAAGGAGCCCAAGGTTAGATATCCGACCTTATGTGATTATTTAAGATTGAAGCATGGTTTTTTATACCTCAATATATATGTTTCATAATTTATGCTATTTGGACTAACTTGGTATGTGTAATTTCCTTGTTCAGAGACAACACAAGAATGATTACATCTTTGCCTGTATCTCCGTGTTCAAGTCCATTGAGACAGTCTGGTCCAGCTCACAAGAGCTGTTTTCTTTCTCCACCTCATCCAACTTATGCAATGATGGGACAAAATACCCTCACTTCATATGAATCATATCCAATGAGATCAAATTCCAAGTTTACTCTTGATCCTTGGCATGAAACACCTATGTACAAAGTCCACACACCTGGTGCATCCCCAAGAACGAGACTTATTTGAGTTGCTGAATGTAAATACCCTAAAATCTTTTCTTGGTGGTTTTCCCTGTCATGCCTTGTGCTCTATAGTTGAACTTCATTCAATTGTAACCCTGAAAGTTCAAACTATATCTAAAAAACTCTGGTCCATTCTTTCTTTATACATGAGAAATAGACGACGGTAGAAGTGAGAAGTGTAGGAGCCCTCTCGGTGCAGGCATTGGACTGGGGAGACCTTGTAGCTTGTAACAGTTTTTATTGATTACTGTAAACAGAAGGTGTTTGCCATGTTTGTACTTTGTACTAGCCTTTTTGTTGTATATTATTATTATTAGTCCATGGCAGAAGAAAAGAAGAGAAAATTTTCATACATATATCTTTTTTCTTTTTATATTGTTGTTTAGCTGAGAATGGCACCATCATTTTTTTGGTCTAATACCAATCCTTAACAGCCTAAACAAGTATGATGGGTCCAGATTCTCTGTTCATTTCATCATGGATTTACCTGAAGTTAGACAAAAAGGCGTTAAGAGAAGCCGTGTGTGTCATATTTGTTTGAAAAGTTATGTCAAGTGTGATTTTGGAGTCAAATTTGTTGGGTTTGATAAAGACTAGATTCTATAATGACCATTCTCTAGATTCTATTTATATATAACTTCATATTTCTTTATGTCACATGTTAGTTGATCTTTTTTTTTAAGGAAGAATTTAGTTAAGGATGAATTTAGCTAACCACAAATTTTTATTATATGTGGTTCACATATATAATATATTCTTATTGTATGTAGTAAAAGTGAAAAATGAAAAGAAAAAAAAAATTAAGTTGTAGAACCTAATTACTTTTGTTAGTGAGATGATTAACACAATTCACTCGTGTTGGAAACAAACATGAATGAATTCAAATCGGCGACTTTTTACCTATGACAAACTATTATTAGTGTGTAACAAAGTCTCATGAACCCAACCTTTTTTTTTTTTACTTTTTAATGCAATAATTTTAAATTCTTTCATTTTTTTTATATTTTAATTTTAATTTAACCATGATATCACCCACTATTTGAAGTTAAAATCACCTCATAGTCTACCAAAAACAAATATCACCTCACAATAATTCTACATATTTAAAAAAAAATAAAAAATTTGATTGAGTAAAAGTGATAAAATCACAAATAAATTAGTTTAAATAAATGATAAAATTAATAACAAAATCACACAAACTTTTTTTATCCCTTCATATCATATCAATTATCTTTTTTTTTTTTTTTAGGAAATATATGATATGATATCATATATAAGCAAGGAATGTTTGTTATCGTGAAACTTCCGCGGGAAGCCACGGCATTTGAACGAGGCCAGATCTGAAACCCAAAGGATAAAATGTTAAACATGGTTAGAAGAAGTTGTTGGTGAGAGAGAATAACTGGAAGATGCCGATCGAAATGCCTCAAGGATTACCATTCTCTGTAGACACATGGACTCCATCGTCCAAAAGCAGTAAGAGGCATCATTTCATCACACATGCTCACAAAGACCATTCTTCAAACATCACTTCCCACTCCTCTTTCCCTATTTACTCAACTTCTCTCACCAAAACCCTCCTCCTTCGACATTACCCTCAGGTTATTCCTTATTTACATTTTCACCCCTCTTTTTCTTCGTCTAATTAAGTTGCTTAACTCAATTATCTTGTTTTTGTTGTTGTTGTTGCAGCTTGATGCTTCTTTGTTTCTCGAAATTGAAGTAGGTCAATCCTTGATTGTCGATGATCCTGATGGAAACTTCACTGTTACCGCTTTTGATGCCAATCACTGTCCTGGTAATTTTTCCTCTTCTAATTCATACAACCAATTTGTACACTTGTATTTTGATTCAACTATGGGTGATTTTGAGTGTGTTTGGTTCCGTGGTGACACGAATTGATTTTGTCAAATCTCAAATGAATGTAAAGTGATTTTCTACCCACTTTTACCTGAATCAATTTTACATTCAACTCACTTTGTAGCTTTTGGGTTGAAAAATAGATTCAAGGCTAAAAATCAATTGTAGAAGCCAAAAACTGCAAATTCTAGTTTCGAGTTAGATTCAATTCTGTAGACAAAATCAATTCTACTCAAGAACATTCAAACACGTCAAGATCAATTTCGGCTCTTCAAAAGGTGGAAGGAAAGATGCACTTCTTGTGGTTAGAATTCTGTCAGGGAGGAGGAAATAAGTTATTGTATATTTATCATTATAATTGCTTGGTTTGATTATGAAAATGAATCCTGAAAACATTTTTCTGAAAATTGTGCTTATCTTTATGTTTTGTGTTTAATTCGGTTTGTTTCTTTATTTATTTAGCTATAAAATGATTCATTCATCTTGTTTTGTTCAGGGGCGGTGATGTTCTTGTTTGAAGGAAAATTTGGCAATATTTTACACACAGGAGATTGCAGGCTCACCCTTGAATGTCTGTTCAATTTACCTGGCAAGTATATAGGGACGAAAGGAAAAAAGCCGCGTTGTCCTCTTGATTGTGTTTTCTTAGACTGTACTTTTGGCGATTTTAATCGTGCCATGCCTACCAAGCACTCCTCTATTCAACAGGTCCGATAACTTTTTATTGCTTACTAAAAGCACATCATCAACCTCTATAATGTTTTGCTATTTCTATTAAGGCTTAATAGTAGTTTTGGCCCCCTAAGTATTAGGAAGTTGCGATTTTGGCCCCCTAACAAAATAAAATACAAAATCGCCCCCTAAGTATTGCCCCTTTTGTCCTCCCAGGTCAATTTTGACCAAATCAAAGTTGACGTGGACGCCAAGTGTGTAATTTTTTTAATTATTAAAAAAATAAAAAAAATTATTTTTTTAATTAAAAAAATTATTTTTTAATTTTTTTAATTAAAAAATAATAATAATTACACACGTGGCGGCGTTCATGTGTGCATTGACTTGGTCAAAATTGGTCAGGGGGCCAAAACTGCAAAAGGGGCAATACTTAGAGGGCGGTTTTGTATTTTATTTTGTTAGGGGGCCAAAATCGCAACTTCTTGAAACATAAGGGGGCCAAAACTACTATTAAGCCTTTTATTAATCATTAGCACTGGAAGTAAATTTACAGTTTAAGTAGTCAAATTGGTTTTTGTTAATTATTTTACATTATCTAGGGGTAAGCTTCTTAAATGCATATGAAAGTCCCCCTCCTCAACTTAGAAATAGTAATAAGCTCTTGGTATGTGATTGGCTGATTGCATATATTCATTTGGCATTGTTTCTAGAAGCAAGTTATTGGAGGAAGAACTTGTTGGGTAATGCAGTATGATTTGTATTCTTTTGTGAGCTTAATATTGTAATTTGAAAACATGATTTTTTTTATCATTGAGTATTTTAAACATTCATTGTATAGTGCATGGGTATTTTGTACATGAAGCAGTTTGGTAAAAATATACAAATTCGCAGCTTCATATTAAAAGCCTTCAACCTTAGTCTTTATAGTTGCCAAAACTTATCATTTCTGTGTGTTGAAGATTGAATATGTTATAGCAGGTAGATTCTTAAGCCCCAACATGCTTAATCTATCTTTTTTCTTTTTCTTTTAGCAGTTGCAATTTTTGAAACTTTCAATGTATTACTAGATGCACATTACTGAGTTATTTTTAATTATATTGAATCCATCATTCTGCATATTGTTAACTCAATATGAGTAACAATAGTTCTATCTGACAGTTCAGCTTATGGAACTACAAAGCAGGTTGTTAATTGTATATGGAAGCATCCTGATGCATCAACAGTGTATCTTACTTGTGATGTCCTTGGACAGGAAGACATTCTTGTTCAAGTGTCCCAAACATTTGGAGCGAAGATATATGTTGATAAAGCCCAAAATCCAGAATGTTTCAAGAATCTCATGGTTACGGTGCCTGAAATTGTTTGTGAAGATCCATGTTCTCGTTTCCATTTATTTGATGGATCTCCAGGACTATATGAAAGAGCACAAGCGAAACTGGTTGACGCCAAGGCAACACTCCAGACTGAGCCTCTCATTGTCCGCCCTTCTGCTCAGTGGTATGCATGTGAAGAGTTATCGGATGTTCAAAATACTAGAAAGAAGAGAATGAATGAAGCAGTTAAGGATCAATTTGGTGTTTGGCATGTCTGTTACTCAATGCACTCATCCAAGGAAGAATTGGAGGAGGCACTTCAACTTCTTGCTCCAAGGTGGGTTGTTTCCACAACCCCTCCTTGCAGGGCAATGCAGCTCAATTATGTTAAGAAATACTGTTTTAATTCTAAAGTCAGTCTCAATAACTCGGTGCTAAAGCTTTTGGGTATGACTTTTGAAACTTACGATGATGTTGATGCATTTGTCAAACCTGTAAACTGTTATCCTGTGCTTGAAGGGACCACTCAGCCTTGTGCACACACTAAATCACCCATCAAGCAGTGCACTGATGCAAAAGCACTGGAAAAATTAACTCTTCCTGTTAATCGCTCGCCTATCACATTATTTGGAAGAGCAAGGCTTGGTCTCAAAGATGTCGACTTTTTACGAGGAGGGTGTAATCTTTTACCGGTTAATGTCCCTTTGCAAGCAGTTTCAAGTGGTGCAAAACAAGAATTCCTGGATGATGCTGTTGAAGCGAAAAGGGAGAGGTCGCCAGGAAGAAAGGAAGATTTACATAATGTAAACCAGCAATCTGAGGTTCAGGAAAACTCAAAAGTTCATAAGAGTGCGTCTTATGAAAATATTGGATCCCCAGGCTTGAGTGAACATGTCAGAAAGTATTACAGGTCAATGAATCTTCCTGTGCTTCAGCCTCTTCCCTCATTAGTGAAACTTATGAATTCCAGGAAACGTGCCAAGAAGGGAATCGATCGTTAATCTAACTTTTCAGCGGTTAACTTTGATTTACAATGCTGGGAAGTGGGAAATGCCCATGGATGGAGATTTTAAATGAATTTATTTGCTCTTTCTGAAACCACTGTCTATGTTGCAATTGCAAGAATGCTTGGCAAGAAGTAGCAAGGTGGGAGGGAAGAATTTGAAGCAGCTCTCTAAAATGTTGACCATTTGTTACAACAATAATGCAGTCATTATCTTTTCTCTGAATACGAGATACATCGAAAGGTGCTCACTATTGAGTAATAAGATCACATGGGAGTTCATGTATAATGTCCTATAGTTGCAAGTGAAATCATTTTCTCTCTCAAAAGTATCACATAACATGTAAACGCAAGGTTGAAGCCCCGAGACAAGGAGCAGCAAAAGGCAAGCTGAAAACTTCTGTGGTTGCATATGTAGTTGTATCTTTTATGTGTGATTGCATTTTTAATAGAAAAGAGAAATACAAAAACTATTTAATTTTAAATAAACACAAAATAGCAAAATTCTCTTAAAAATTTGTTAAAAATACTATCTAAATTATTTATATCAATCAAAATGTTTTTATAAAAAGGTTATACAAAGTTACAAACATCATTTTATTTTATTTTGAAAATTTTAAACAAACGGCCAAATTAACTTGAGTTCTGTTTTTTTAATCTTAGAGACAAAATTAAGCATTTAGTAAAAAAAGAATGTAAACCCAATGTTTTTAAAATCGATTCGATCGTCGACCCAGTTTGAGTATTGGGTGAGGGTCATTCAGTGAACCGAAAGACTTGGTATTGATCCGTAAATGATGAAGTTATAGTTGAAATTGAAGATTTTAATTGATTCTCTTGTATCTTTTAAAAAGTTTAATTGATATAGTTGAAGATTTGAAGATAAAAGTTTAAAAACACCAAGTCAAATCATCAACATAAAAGCTATAACTTCATCATTCTCTTGTACCTTTTAAAAAGTTTAATTGAAGATTTTAATTGATTCTCTTGTGCCATTGTTTCTCTTGATTTGGAGACGGAGTCTTATCGAAAGCTTTCATGGCCTGATTTCGGGATGGATTATCGGATCTTGACCTTGCGGGTGTTTAAGGATTGCCTGTGTATCTTGACTTGTAGTCATATGTTTTTGGATGTTTGGATTATGAAGGAATATGGAAATATAGAGTCTTGGACCAAATTGTATAGTGTTCCTTTCTTACGAAATTGGGGTATTTATCCATATCCCATGGCATTCTATATTTCTGAGGATGATCAAGTGTTAATTGATTTTTATGAATTGACAAGTTCCAAATTGACGTTGGCTGTTTACGATTCCAAAAATGGTACTGTGAAGATTCCTGAGATTCAAAACACCAATGGTTGGATGGACCCTGAAGTTTACGTTGAGAGTTTGATATCACCTTGTTCTTAATGTTTATGTAATTCGAGCATCACCTTGGTTCCAAATGTTTATGTCACTTAAGCATGAGTTTCAACTGCAACACACACATATATATATATATATATATATATATATGGGTTAATTTCTAATTATGTTATTTATTTTCTATTTGTTTTGATTAATAGTCACTTCGCCAATCATTGTTAAATTAGTGGTTGATGGAATACAGATTACCAAATTGCTGTTGTTTTCACTTCTTTTTTAGTTTGAACTGTTGGTTCTCTCATTGTGTATAAGTACATTTTAGTTTAAATAGTTCACAATCATGCACTGCTTTAGATGGTTTGAGGTTTGATTTTCTAAATTTGAAGTTACAATTTAGATACTTTAGTGTCAGCTGAGTTCTGTCCAAATTTTTTAATGTTTGCTTTATGAACTGAACTAAATATGTTATAGTATAATAATACTATTATGTCGTTTATTTTTTAGAATATTCAATTTTAGCAAATATGGCCTTTTGAAAACTGGCTTTAAAGCTGAATTTCTAGTAATTTTTCCCACTGATGGTCGGAGCTATTTTTTAAGAGTTAGTATAACAAATACATATAACCATTGAATTGAAGAAAACAATGTATGAAACTATATCATTGTCTTTGATGATTTATCATTGTAGTTATGTATTAGAAGTAGTTATTCTCATTTCAATTACTTACTCTCTGAGGGAAAAATGGTACTATTTTGACATGTTCAGACTTTGCACATATGCCTACCTTCAGCTATACAAGTCATACCATCTAAAGAACAATGACTTTTTCCCCCTTTCATTTTACTTCCTTATGATTTGTTTTGTACAGAATGTGAAATTAGGGGTCGTTGGTCTGGGAGTGACACCTTTCCACAGAATAATTTATGTAGCAATGTGTGGTACGTGTATAACCTATCATGTTATCTTAACATTATGAGGGTGTAGTTATGTCCTAGATCTGTAAACAATCTGTGTGGTGCTCCTTTATTAACATGGCCGTATATCTGCATTTTTATTTTGATATTTGTATATGTGAATGAATTTCAATGAAAACAGAACCTGTAATTGTTCTCTAAATTTTTATTGAGGCCAGCGATATGTGATGATGCTGCATAGTTTGAACCTGAACTCTTTATGCATTCTCCTGTCTTAAAAACCTATTCCACATATGGGGATAGAGTCTAAAGTTTGAAAGGCATAGCTTTCTGAGATTTAAACATATATATTAGATCATGGCATAGTTAATATCTACTTTGTAAACTGCTTTAGAATGAGTAGAAGCTCACTTTTCAATTTGTTCCAATTCTGATTTATTTGATCAACTATATATCAGTTAAAGAAAATTCATTATTCTAGGACATCATTAACTACGTATAAGTAACAGTAGTTATATCTGACAGTTCAGCTCATGGATCTACAAAACAGGTTGTTAATTGTATATGGAAGCATCCTGATGCATCGACAGTGTATCTATGATGGTGCTAATTTGCGGCAGAATTTGTGGCAGCACAGTATTGCCAATTTGCTCCATTATAGTTGTTATTTTTTCCTTGAATAGGAGATGATGCACCAAAACATGCTTAATACAGAGGATCTAGATTGAGTTCATGTATGATGTCCTGTAGTGGCAACTGAAATAATTTTTTCATTCGAAATTATCACACGTAAAGCTGAAAGCTTCTGTGGCATTTCTGCCTTGAATCTTGGTTAAATGTTGCACGGCTCAGGTACCACCATACTGTAAGGCCTTAAAAGATAAGAGGTCGTCACAAAATCAAATCCCTGTGTCCTTAATAAAAGTTCCAGTGTCCCACCTACAACATCTACATTCAGCTTGTAATATGGATTCATGGGAATACTCCACCTAGATGTCGAGTTGGACAATTCTGGAGAGCTAGTGGGGCAAACACTGTTCATCATTGCATTGTTTTCCTCAATTCTGGAGAGCTTGTAATATGGATTCATGCCCTAAGCCGTTTTTACAGTAGAAATTACCTCAATATTTTTGTTTACAAAAGCGAGCAAGCCAAAAACTAAAACACAAGGATGAAACATAAGAGACAACCTCTAATGGAGAATGAGGTATAACATATACCCAGCTTAGAGATAAAGTGAGTAGATACATTTTCAAAGCTAACACCAAGAGGTCAGTGGAACCAAATCTATTTTGCCCTTAGACAATCTTTGAAGACACGACCAATATCTTCTTCAGCATCAACATCACCACTTCGCAGGTAAGAGAGGTCAATAATCATACCTTTGTGAACAAACTTCTTTGATGGGAGGTTGTCGTGAAGAATTTTCCAAGCCAAGTAGTGTACATGCTTAAGGATAGTTCATATTCCAAAACTTTGTCCAAACTTTTGAGGTGTAGACGAAAAGAAAAAAAATGCATACTGCAACATTCTTTTGTAAGACTTTTGAAGTTAACTATTTTTTTTTTTTTTTAGAAAGATTATGGAGTATATTTTTATTCTAACACACATCCCAACACACTCTTTTCTATTTGCTCAAATTCATATGACCCTATCAAACCATGTGGTTTCCTTATAAAGTTGGTGGAACTCATGAATTATTTTGAGAAATTTGCTCTTTAGATCCCTAGCAACTTCTCACAAGCATCTTAAATTTTTAAAAATAACTCAAACGATAGTCAACTACTGTTCACAAGTGAACAGTTGTTAACTATCGTTGGGGACTCAACTCAACCATACAGAAGCGGTAGTTAACTACGGTTCAACTCAACACAAGACATATTTAGACTTAACTAACAACTATTTCAACGAAATCATAGAAGTACTCACCATCACCAACAATACATCAATTAAGTATCAAGCTAGAGAAAATATATACCATTATGAAACTCCCAAATAATTCAAACAGAGTGCCCCCATCAAACTGGCAACCCCAATGTTCTGGAAAAATCCATGCAAATCCAAACAACCATGTGAAAAAGAATATCAGGAATTCCGTTATGCAATCATAACATAATGAGATGTATCACCACTTGAGAAATCCTCGACTAAGTGAAGAAGAATGACTTTTCTACTATTAGCCTTTAGGTAAATGATACCTTAAAACACATCAACATCGAATAATTTGTTCATTTGGATCACACACCCATAAAGATACATGCTAAGAGAAATCATTTGATGATTTGGTAGTTCCGAATAATCCTTGCCTCTTAATTTAAGCAAAAATGAATTAAACGATTAAATTAGTTTTTGCTTATCATCTTTGTTTGAACTCTGATTTAATTTTCCAGCTACATATTTCTGGATTTACTAGTGGCATTTGCATGTCCAACTCTCAGATCGATTTATTCTTCCCTTTCCTAAGGTTACTTTTAGTAAATTTATTGTGTATTATCAGTGAAGCTATATCATTAAAACTTCAAAAAATTGCTTTTGCGAGAGGAATTGATGGTTTTGTCCTGTTATTGAGAACAATTAACACAAACAGTTATTGAGAACAATGAACGGTAGTTAACTACGGTTCCTATTACGATTGAGTCTCCAATAGTAGTTAACTACTAAGTAGTTGGCGGTATTTTCGCAAGTTTGTGATGATTGTGAGCAATTGTTAGTTAGGTGCCTAAAGAGCAATTTTGTAATTTTGAAGGGTGTCAATATACTACGTTAGAGAGTGTGTGTTTAGCCTCCATCTATTCTATTAACTTATATAATATTATATAATATGCAATGCCAAAGCCCGTTACAATAAACCCTGGTTTTTATAACAAACTTCAAATATATTGTGCCCTATAACAAACTACAATATATTTGAAGTTTGGTTTTTATTGTAGTCGGATGGCGCCAGACAGCTAGGGAGACGATCGGAACCACGTCGTTCCTTCCTTCTTTTCCGCTTACGGAGGAACCAACAGCCACTAAGAGGTAGCAATCAACTACCTCCACCAGAACCTTATCATCACCATCGCTACCCACTCTTCCGTCTGAACTTGTGGAAGAAATCCTGTGTAGATTACCGGTGAAGATACTCCTGCAACTCCATTGCATCTGCAAGTCCTGGAAATCTCTAATTTCAAATGATTGTAAATTCGCAAAGAAGCACCTTCGCATGTCAAAGAAGCACCTCATAAGCAGTGTGGACGACGACTCAGGTGAATTACTTCTTTGGGATTCCTCAATTTCCTCTATTTTTAGGAATATATCGACCTTTACTGTCGCACAAACTCAACTCAATTGCCCAATCCCCTTGAATAGACTTATTGGTTCATACGGCAATAATTTGGAAATTTGCTCTTGCAACGGTATCCTCTGTTTCACCTTTGCTGGATGTTCTTCTTTTCTGTGGAAACCTTCCCTTAGAAGATACAATATATTGCCTCCTTCTTCTCCCTCTTCATATAGCATTGGATATGATAATTTTAATGATGTTTATAAGGTTGTTGCTGTTTCTTTCTTTATGGACAAAAAGAAAGAAGTTAATGTTCATACTTTAGGTACTAATTATTTGAAGAGGATCCAGGACTTCCCGTATTCTCTCTCCATACCTGGACCGGGAGTATTTGTGAGTGGTACTATTAATTGGTCGATATATGATGTTTCTGATGCCATTGTTTCTCTTTTGGAAAAGGAGTCGTATAAAAAAATTTCGCTGCTTCATTTGAAGAAGGATTATTGGACTTGGACCTTAGGGGTGTTTAGGGATTGCTTGTGCATCTTTGCGAGGAGTAATATGTTTTTGGATATTTGGATTATGAAGGAATATGGAAATATAGTCTTGGACCATATTGTACAGCGTTCCTGTTCCTATCATGGGTCGGTGTGTCCCTATCTCAAGGCTGTATATATTTCTAAGAATGATCAAGTGTTAGTTCAATTTCCAAATTGCAGCTGGCTGTTTATGATTCCAGAAAAGCTATTTTCAAGATTTCTAAGATTCAATACACCAATGGTTGGAAGGGCCCAGAAGTCTGCGTTGAGAGTTTGATATCACCTTGTTTATAATATCACGTGATGAGATTCAACTGCAACATTTATGAGTTTTGTTTACGTTAGGTAGTTTCTATTTGTTTTGATTACTAGTGACTTTGCAAATAATTGTTAAATTAATGGAATACAAGTTGACAAATTGGTCGTTTTTTAGGTAGAGTTGCTGGCACTCTCATTTTGTATTACATTTTAAATAGTTCACCATCATACATTGCTATAGATGTGGCTTGTCATTTGATTTCCGAAGATTGAAGTTGCAATTTATATGTTAATGTTAGCTAAGTGCTACTCAAATATCGCAATATTTGCTTCAAATCTTGCACATTACATTATGAACTGAACTAAATACGTTAAGGTATAATAATACTCCCTTTGGGCTCAAATATAAATAAAAGTTGGTCAAATAAAGTTCCCGTGTTTGGTCCAAATTTTCGTAAACTTTTGCTTATATTTGAGATCGGAGTAATATGGTTTTTATGTTGTTTTTTAGAATATTCAATTTTAGGAAATATAAAGCCTTTTGAAAACTGGATTTCCTGTGTTTTTCCCATCGATGGTTGGAACTATTTGTTAAGAATTTTTATAATGATAGATAGATAGATACATATAGGCACTGAATTGCAGAAAACAATTTACGGAATTGTCGCATTGTCTGTGATTATATATCTTTGTAGTTATGTATCAGAAGGACCTGCTCCCATTGTAATTATTCACTCTTCGACGGAAAAATGGTACTATGTATGATATGTTTCAAATTTTGCACCTATTTTCACCTTCAGCAATAAGTCATACCATATAAAGGACAATGATTTTTTATTTCTTTCCTTTAATATGCTTTTGATTTATTTTGAATAGAATGTGAAATTGATGGTAGTTTCTCTTGGAGTGATATCAACCCCCTAAATAGTTTTTACCTTAAAATAGTATCAGATTGTAGAGAATGCTAATTAAGGTTTTCACTTCCTCTATTTTATGCATATGGTTATTTATGCAACAATGCTTCATACCCGTATAACCTATCATCCTGTCCTACCTACATGAGTATTGATTTCTTTAATATTCAATCTGTTTTTTCCCAAGGTTCTGTAGAAGGGACTGTGTGTTGTAAAGTACTTGTTAAGAAACAGCAAGGTGGGAGGGCAGAATTTGCGGCAGCACTGTAAAATGTTGCCAATTTGTTCCAATATAGTTGTTATTTTTTTCTTTGAATAAAAGATGCTTAATATGGAGGATCTAGATTGAGGGTGAGTTCATGTATGATGTCCTATAAAGGCAATTGAAATAATTTTTTCATTCAAAAGTATCACATGTAAATGCAGGTTTGTGAAGACAAGGAGCAGCAAAAGTCAAGCTTAAAGCTTCTGTGACATTTCTGCCTTCAATTTTGGTTAAATGTTGGATGGCTCAGGTTCCACAATTATGTAATTTCTGACTTTGAAAGTAATTTGAATTGTTGTAAACAACACTAACAAAAACATGTGTTTTAGTAATCTATTTTGTTTACATGAGCAAATGAAGTGGATTTGAGTATTGATTTATGTATCTCCTTATTTTCTTGATGATTGCTCTTGCTATGTATCAGAGGTTTAACTTTATATTTTATTAAAAGTTAAAAATATAGAAGCATAAATACAATGAGAGTCATTCCCAAAAGCTTCATCATTTCCTTTTATAACACTCACAGTGACCATTCTTCCAACATCACTTCTCACTCCTCTTGCCCCATCTACGCTCACAATGACATTCATTTAGTGTTTGGCCAGTTTGTGATAAAACAGTTTGGTAATGGTGTATTTAATTCCAAGCTTCTTATTTAGCACTTTCAACCTTAATCTCATTAGTTGTCAAAACACATTATTTCTCGGTGTTTAAAATTGAATATGTCATAACAGGTAGATTCTTAAGCCCGAGCCTGCATTATTTATCCTTATTTTTCAATGTATAAGTGGATGCATATTACTGAGTTATTTTTTGTTAAATTTAATCCATCATTCTAAACCACCGTTGACTCGGTATGAGTAACAATAGTTCTATCTGTCAGTTTCGCTTATGGAACTACAAAGCAGGTTGTTAATTGTAATGGAGCATCCTCATGCATCGACGGTGTTTCTTACCTGTGATGTCCTCGGTCTAGAAGACATCTGATAGAAACTGATATCCTTGTTCAAGTCTCCCAAACATTTGGCGCAAGTATATTTGTTGATAAAGCCAAAAATCCAGAATGTTTTAAGAATCTAGTTGTTATACAGTGCCTGAAATCCTTTGTGAAGATCCATGTTCTCGTTTCGATTTATTTGATGGATCTCCAGGACTATATGAAGGAGAACAAGCAAAGTTGGTCGAGGCCAAGGCAACTCTCCATTCTGAGCCTCTCATTGTCCGCCCTTCTGCTCATTGGCATGCTTATGAAGAGTTTTCAAATGTTCAAAATACTAGAGGTTGAATGAAGCAGTTAAGAATCGATTTGGTGTTTGGCATGTTTGTTACTCAACGCACTCATCCAAGCAAAAATGGGAAGAGGCACTTCAATTTCTTGTTCCAAGTTTGGTTGTTTCCACAACCCCTCCCTGCAGGGCAATGCAGCTCAATCATGTTAAGAAATACTGTTTTATTTCTAGTCGGTCTCAAATCTCAATAGCTCTGCTAAAGTTTTTTGGGTAATGACTGTGGAATGCAGGCGCCCTCTAGGGTGCGCAAGTCTTTCATATTGTGCAGGGTGCACAATGAATTTTACCATTAGATTAAAATGTTCCACACGATAACACAGTAGACATGCTACATTATATATTTTCTTTTTGTTTTTCCCACTAGCGGACTCTCTGGTCACAAACAGTCTCCACCGATGACCTCTCACATGGCCGTTTCCATTGCTTTTTGTCAACAAATGTTTTTAGAAGCAACAACAAAATAAAAGAATCATAATCCAAAACTTAATACACTGTTCAAGAACAATCACCAGTAAAGCAATAAAAGTTTTAGATCTGGATCTTCGTTCCCTTTTTTTTTTCTTTCCCCATGCAGTTTAAATTTTAAATATCATGGTTAATGTCACCTTCATCTTTGAGTTTTCTAAATTATGAAGAGAAGAAGAAATGACTATGTGGCGATGCAGAAAAAAATGATTTAAAAGAAAAACAGAAGAAAGATTGATGGTGCGAAAACGTGAGGTAGAATTAAATAAATTTCGCTGAGATTTCCTCTTTTCCATTATGCTTTGATCGGTGTAGCCACTGAGATTTGCTAAGGTTGATTTTTTTTTTTTTGAAAAACAAAATAAAAAAACAATGGTCAGTGTGTAACAATGGCCTGAGTGTGCAACTGAAAGTTTTACATTCATTTTAGTTATATGTATTTTTGTGTAGCTTTCTATGTAGATAATTGGCAAGGAATAATTTTCGGTGCCACTTCATTCACAGATTAGCTTGATGGTTTTTCAATTCATTCACAAATAACATAGCCCGTAAAATATCACTTTTTCTTTTTCTAAACTAGTCCACAAATTATATCTTTACTGCACAAGGATTGCTGAGTTTATTGAAGTAGTTTTGATTCCAGTTCTAAGCGGAAGAGGAAGAAGAACAGAAGACAAAGAAAGTGGCGAAAGTAGAATATGGTACAGGCAAGTGTAGCATAGGCTCTACCAAAATGTTGTTAATGTACCATAGGCGATATGTTTTACTCACGCACGCTAGCCTTCCTCTTTGATGCATTTGTCAAACTTGTAAACTGTTATCATGTGCTTTAAGGGGCCCATGGGTAATTCATTTCATCTATGTTGCAACAGTTGGCGAGAAGCAGCAAGGTGAGAGAGCAGAATTTGCAGCAACACTTGTAAAATGTTGCCAATTTGTTACTCATTTCAAAGCGTTTAAGGTTTTTACTCAAAAATTAAGAAATGTAACAATGGTGTCAAAAACATGACAATTTAACTAAACTAATTCTATTTACCATTGGTGTAATGTTTTGGAAGTGGTGTACACTCAATTAATTAGAGGGTACAACTGGAACTGGAAGTAAATAATAATTTTACATTGAAAAGTGCAAGTGATTTTCATTGTAAAACAATTTTTTTTAGTAAATCGACACTCATTTTAAAACAGAGCGAGTACAATATAATTTGAGGCACAAGAAATTTTTTTTTTCCTTCTCTTTTTCAGCTTATGCAATTTTAGTAAAGATTTTCATTCCTCTTTCCTGACTTGGAAAATCAGTTGCATTGCTGTATGCAATACTAACAAAAAGATTTTGTTTTAGTGCTTATTTGGCTATTTGCATATTGATTTCCACATCTCATTTATTTGCTTCTATATGACCATGGCCTTAAATGTGCATTTTTGTTTTGATATTTGTATATGTGAATGAATTTTTATGAAAACTTGAACCTGTAACTGTTCTCTAAATTTTGATTGAGGCCAACCATGTGGTAATATATAGTTTGAACCTGAACTCTACACATATTACATTCTCCTGTCTTAAACCCATTCCACATTTGGGGAAAGAGTTTAAAGTTTGAAAGGCATAGACAGATTTAGGAAATTTTACCTCATACCCCTACAATTATTCCTCTACCCCTACAAACCACATAGAATACCAATTTTAAACTTTTTTTTTTAAGAATCACACCCACTAGTGGAAAACTTGCCCCAACAAAATATTTCGGTGCTAATATAAAATTGGCATGTTCAGGTGAAAATCACCCCTCAAAATTGCCAATTGTTTCTTAATCTTCTCTAAAAAATCAACTACTCCTTTCGGTCACTATTATAATCAAAAATTCACTTTTTAGATTCATTTAATAAATGATGTACATTTTTTGCTTATAATAGTGACCGGAAGGAGTGCCTTTTTTACTTTGATGAGTTCTAAGTTATCGAGTTCACATTTTTTCTCAAGACATAATCAATTTAGAATTAAGGGTAAAACGAAAACCTTAAAATTGATTGATTGAACGGATCTAAAAAATTATTTGGGAACTGAATTTGTTGATTTCTTTATGGAAATGAAAAGAAAACAATCAAACACCAACTAACCAATTCATCAATGGTGGATGTTATTTTGTTGTTGTTAAAGTGGTATTGTTCATAACACCAACTAACCAATTACTCATAGGGAGCATCACATGGGTGGTTTCAAGGCCCAGCGAGTCTGGGCATACGCCTGGGCTCTGACCCAATTTTTTTGCAATTTTTTTTGTAAATTCCTTTGAACTTTTTATATAAACCCCTATAAATTGGGCAATTTCTTTAGATTTTTTTTTATTTGCTTGCAATTTTTTATGTAAATCCCTATAAATATGTTGCAATTTTTTTTCCCCAGGCTTTATAATTCTCTTGGCTCTGCCACTGGAGCATCATCAACATGTTTCATAAAGAGAAACCAAAATGTTATGAAGAAAAATGAATGGGTGAGTGTCGAAACGTGGAAAATAAAATGGGAATGAAGATTGGTAGTAATTCTGGAAATCTTTATGAACCGGAACAAATATGAGGGGTGACTGGGTGTGATTTTAAAAAAAAGGATAAAATTGGTATTTTTTTTATGGTTTATAGGGGTAGAGGGATGGTGGGAGGGGTATGAGGTAAAATGTTCACATTTTTTTTTTTTAAGGAAAATGTTCACAGATTAGTTATCAAAATTGTGAGTTTAAGTCAAAATAATCCAATTTTTTTGCAAAGTGATAAGGGAGACCATGACAAATTTTATTTTTTTTTAGGAAAGGGAGACCATGACATGACATGACAATGACCATGATAATTTCACATCAATGTTAGCTCTCTAAGAACTATTCCCTCCGGTCCTATATATAAGAAAATATTCTTTTTTAGATACATTTAATAATTAATGTATCTAGTCTTCGTTGTAAACGAAATACATTAATTATTCAATGTACCTAAAAAAAGAATATTTTTTTTATATATAGAACTGAATGGAGTAATTTGCTTAAATTTTAAATAATTTAAGGACAAAATTATATATAATTTTTTTAGGGATCAATTATATATAATTATAATTATGTCGAGACTAATTACTAATAAATTAGCCCACATGAGACCTAAATTTTATAAGCAGATTATATCTAGTATAGTGACATTGTTGTAAGATTAGCATCAAGGGGCCGCACATTTAGTTTAGCATTAGTGCTAGGTCACGATATCTATTCACTCCAATTTAAGACTTAGGCCCCGTTTGGTTTGAGCTTATGAAAAATAGCTTATGTAAATAAATAAGCTTTTATTTTAATTTATAAACTCCCACTAACGAAAATTGTATCTTGTTTTTCATAAACTACCTTAAAAACTTATAAATAGTACATAAAAACTTATTTATTTGCATAAGTTGTTTTATATAAGCTCTAAAATAAGCTAATCCAAACGGGCCCTTATTTTGACTAATGGTTACGATTTCAAGGACAATTTTTCCTATTCATCCTATTTAGGCTTTATTTGAGAGTTTAGAGAGGAATAGAAGGTTTTAGAGTGTTGAAAATATAGGAGAAAATGGTAAAATCTTTCACATTTTTTAAAAGAGTAATTTTTTCAGAGAATGATTAATATATTTAAAATTTTAAGAATATTATAACTATTTAGATTAAATTTGAATAATTCATGTAAACCCTCCTCCAATATAATTTTTTAGTTCCCCCAACCGAGGAGGGTTTTGTATTATGAAAAAATGAAACCCCAAAGCTTTCCCCTCTCAATGTCATATATTCTTCCATTTGCTCCTTCTTTTCTTTCCAAACCCCTCTCCTCCCTTCTCCTCAAAACTCGCAAACAAAACCTATCCCTCCCAACATTTTTTATTTTCATACGCATTAATTATGATTGAGACTTTGAACCAAATAGTTAAAGAGTCGACACTAGTTCTGATGGTGTGCAAAGAGATCAATAGCACATGACCTCGTAATTTTGAAGCACCCTTACATAAATGAAAAGTAAAATGCAAAAGATGTATTACCATAAAGAGCAACGATCCAAACCATACGTTGAAAGTAAATTACACGAAATTTTGACGCACCCTTACAGAAATGAAAAGTAAAATGCAAAAATGTATTACCATAACGATCCAAACCATATGTTGAACGTAATAAAACAGTTGATTTGAAGCACTCCACCCTCTAAGACTTCATGCCAAAACTATAACAGGAAGAAATCACTGAAGGCCTTACGTGGGAAGTCATTAGTGTTTTTACTCTTACATGTCTCTTGTCTCATATGTTTGAGAGGTTGTGATACGCCATAAGAATAAATTAAAGGACTAAAGACATTAACTAAAGCATTTCTTAGTTGCAGGCTTTACGCTTGGGGATGTGGACCGTCATGATTTACACATCTACTCAGTACCTAACACATGAGATTCATTATCCCATCACTGAATAGCATGATATGCGGTCTGAACATAAGTGCACTCATTTGAAAGAATCATGTACGAGTTTACTCGATCAAGGCATTGATTATCCGAGTCATGTGGCCATGATCTGGGCCAAGACGAGGATGATCGCTAATTGAAGTAAAAATAGTGTTCATAACACATGCAATGGAATAAAGTTTGGATCTATTTTATGCTTAAATTATAAAATTATAAATTAGATACTAAAAGTGTACATTTGTATCAATTCTTAAAGCATGAAAAATTCTTTAAAGATGTGAAGACTCTACGTGTATTCACACCAAGACTAATTCTTACCCTCAACCTTTGAGTAGTGGAACAAGAAAAATTAGAGCATATTTATGTTTTCTATTGTTGTGTGTTGTGTATTTTGATCAAATCAGTTAAGGTCTATTTATAAGTCACACACACTCTCATCAAATAGGAGATATTGACTAATCTTAATGACCTTTTAATTTCATATGGTCAATCATTGTAAAAAGCAATTAACATATGTTAATGACAATTTACTTGAAAAAACGGTTTCTTGTCATATGATGTTTGACCACTATGATTTCATATAATCATCTAATTATATGTAATTATACTAGTGTGTTAACCCGTGCAATGCACGGGTGATATACTATTATTTTTCAATCTCAAATTGTTTTATTTTTTTAATTTATCGATGAAAATTATTTATCCCGTGAATTTTTAAATATGTCCACATCATTTTTGCCGCAATGATGACAAATATGTGTCTCATATTTTTTATGTTTATTAGTGATAAACATATGTATCGTGTTTTTATGCATAAAAGAAAAATATATTTATGGGTATTTAGATCATCGTCGGTGAAGTGCCGCCCCGACTGTCCACTCGCAGTCTTGGTGTGAGTTGATTCTGTTGTGGTCACTGGTATCGTTCAACACCACCGTTTTCTTGTACTGCTTTGACATCGACGCGATTATAAGTTAGTTTTTATGGTGGATTATGTCAGATCGTGAGTTTTCGATCTGGTTTTTGCTATGTTTTTTCCGTTTATGTTTTTAGACGTTTTGTTTTCTAGAGATGAAGATGGGTGGTGACTTTGTTCCGTCTCTGTGATTTGGTATGAAAATCTTGTATTTGGTTTTTTGGATTCAAGACATGGGTTCTTTAGTTTTGGGGTTGTTCTGTTGGATGCATATCTCGATTCAACATGACTGGTTTTATCTTAAATGTTGCTCGAAAGAGCTAGGTGTGTAGATGCTCCATGTTGACGGTAGTAGTCGTTCATCGTACCTAAATGATTTTATCCTTCATGGTTCCTTCTTCCGTCGTTGGTGGGATGTGATAGACTTCTACTGTTTGTTCATCCCTCGATCTAGACTTCAGCTGAAGTTTCAAGACCACTGTGAATATGTGGATTAGGTTCGTAATTGGTTGCTTTGCCTCGAAAGGGCGTTTATAGATTGCTGATACTTTGAAGGAAGATGTTGAAACTTGAGTCGTTTCTGTGTTGGTAGACGATTCATATGTCTATTTAAATGCTTAGAGAATTCACATTGCGTTTATTTGTAATTCGTTTTCGCACCCCTACATTGGTTCGTTGGATTGTCTGTGGTAGTGGTTGTTTAGGGTTGTTCTCTTTTATAGGCAGTTTTGTACTTAATTGTTGGGTTTTGCTTTTGTAGTTTACTGGGTCAGGTCCTTGCTCCTCAATCTTGTACTTGCTTCTTTTTTTAATTTAATTTTTACTTTGATTATAAAAACGAAAAATATATTTCTACAATTTTTTTTCATATTTATCAATGATTTTTTTATTTTTTTTATTTTTATGTATCAATTACAAATTTGTCCCTTTTTTTTCTTTCTAGATTTACCTATGATAAATATATCTCCCATATTTTTATTATTAATGACTAATATTTTAACAATGATTTTTTTTTATCGCTGAAAAATATTTGACTCATAATTTTTTATACATCAATAATAAATATTTGTCCTGTGTTTTTATTTTGATAAAACCTTCATAAAAAATTGTGATAAATACTTGTCTCATACTTTTTTATGTATGAGTTATAAATTTTTTCCCGTATTTTTAATATTTATCTAGTGTTTTCTTAATATTTATCAATTAATTCATATAGAAGGTAACTCATACGCATAAAGGTTTGCTAACATTTTTTTTTTGACAAAGGGTTTGCTAACATTTGTTTAGCCCTTTATTTATTAGTTTGTTCCCTTCTCTTCCTAATAGCATTAACCTATATTACAGTAGAAAT
>Ga0315915_1000903_pt1 | contig 33819 bp, 23 predicted proteins | sample MpolbnodulesMG_FD_207738 | JGI IMG/M metagenome (GOLD analysis project Ga0315915, IMG submission 207738) | Medicago polymorpha root nodule microbial communities from Los Angeles, California, United States - branched nodules | ecosystem: Host-associated > Plants > Roots > Nodule | place: USA...
ATCCGCTGCACATAGACTCTGAACTCACTCAGACTCTGAACTACTTCAGACTCTGAACCTGAGGACAGTTATCTAGAACGTAAAAGAAGAAGTTTCCAAAAACACAATTCAACCTCCCCTTCTTGTGATTTTTCTCACCTTCAGAGGCCAGCTAACGCGATTTGAAAAAACAAACTAGTATCGCGATGAGTAAGGTATCTCCAATCAAGTTGAAATATCTAGTGCCATGTGGTATGGTCGTCTGTGCCAATCTAAAAGGAGACGATAATAAAATAAAATATGATTTAAAAAACTGTTTGATGATTTTGGTCCCTTTCCTATTTTAGTTGAATTTATTTGTTTATTAAGTAATTCTTTAAAGATTTTAGTATCTTTTTTAAAGGAAATGGTTTTTAAAGAAATACTTTTATAATTATGGACCAACTAGCTCCAGTGGACACTATACATTTTTAAAAGGTGAAATATTATATGCGGTTCTTCTTTTTTTTTGGTCAAGTAGTCTAATGGCTTGAGAAATTCACCTTAAAGATGAATAAATGGGGTGTACGGGGTTCGAACCCCGACCCCTGCACATATTGTGCATTATCCCTTACCAAATGAGTCAAGCTCATAGGGACTATATGCGGTTCTTTAAGCCAGGTATTTATAACAAATTAGAATTTTAAGTTTATTTTTGTTATAAATTGGTCCTTTAAGTCATAAAATATTTGCACCATGATCCTATTTCTATCAAACTCAGTTAAAAAATGTTTTACGTCAATGTTTGATGTTAAGTTGTTATATCCAAATTCACTATTCTCGAAACTAGGGTTCATATGTGTATTATTCAATCTTGATTTGTAATATTTTTGATGGAATATTCATCCGTAAAATTAGGCTTGAATTCAAAAACAAGAAGAAAATATGAGTAACTAATCATGTTTGATGTCATAGACACTTTTCGACCTACCATCTCAATGTTAAATGAGCCATAAACATATTTTAACAACTTGACTGAAATCATGAAAAACAATGTAAATATTCTAAAACTTAAAAGACCAATTCGTAACAAAAAAAAAATGTAAAAGACCAATTTATAACAAAATAAATTTAAATAACTAACTTGTTATAAACATTTAACTTAAAGACCACTGAGACATTTTACATTTTTAAAATTCAACAATGGTGAATGGTATGCATTATCATCTATAAAAATACTTAAAATAGAGAAATTGATTTGGATGATGTGATATAAAATAATAAACTAAATCCCCTACTGTCACCGCATCATCATTTTATTTTATGTTCACATAACTCAAATTCATGACCTGCCTAAGATAATCATTCACAATCATTTTATATTATTTTTTGTAATTGTATTTAAAATACATAATAAAATAGATTAAAGTTCCACAATTTTGTTTCTAATTACTCTTCTCCTTTTAAAATTCACATTCATCACTGCCATCCTTTCCTTGAGACTTTCCCTTGTAAAAAGGAGCATTCCCCATAAACAACACTGGGAAGAGGAGTGGCGTGCAAAATAGTCCCTTGAAGCCCCCTTAAAGTCATCTCGAAGACCCATCAAAAACTAAACTAAACAATGATATTCTCTACAATAAATATACATGTTGACAAATTACAATTAAATGAGAGTCAAATGGTCCTATGAATTAGAAATGACAAAATAAAATTCTTGAATTGTCACATTATTCAGCTCATATCCCAAATATCAATGTCCAACTAATGTTGTTTAACAAAGTCAGACTTAACATACAAGTGTTTCAAGTGATCCCAAACATTCTTAATCCAAGTTTTGCAAGTTGCATGTCTATAGACTAAACAAAATTAATAATCCAAGTTCATGACTTCTCACTTTCCACATCCTTTTGATTCTCTTCATTAATTTTATATTTGGGCTTAACATACATTCCATCAACATAGCTTCACATCAACTTTGAATTTTGTTTAGTGCAATGTCTTAATATGAGTAATTTTCTATTCATTTGACACTAATAAATTAAAAGAGAAGCATATTTATCGCCAGCCATGTCAAAAATCACAATTATACTGAGAAAAAAAGTGGGAAAAAATCAAGCAACATTCAAAAGAACAGTCTGCTAAGAACAAATCTGTTGAAAAATACTCCCTCGGGGACATCCGATAAAATTGAAACGATACATAGAAGATTAGCATGGCCCCTGCCCAAGGATGACACGCACAAATCGAGAAATGGTATCAGAGCAGACCTCTCCCAGTACGATGTGGTTCGAGGACGAACCAAGCGGAAGCTGGTGGGCATGTAACGCCTCCGCTTGGTGGGCATGTAATGCCCGAGGCTGATGAGGGCGGGGAGTGGTCCGGCTCCTGGCATGCTTCTAGGCAAAACTGAATCACATCGGAATGAGAGGGATCCTGAGGCGGTGCAGGTATGTGACTGCATGGTTGAAGGAAGGTTTATAAGAATTGTTTGGTACTACCTATATCAATAAGATGCATCTTCTTTTCAGTAGCTCATTCCATAAGAACTTCACAGTTAAGCGTGCTTGACTTAGAGCAATTTTGGGATGGGTGACCTACTGGGAAGTTTCCTGGTAAGCGTGCGAGTGAGGACAAAACACGTTGAAAAGACTCGTGTTAGTTTGTGGGGTCAGTCGGCAATCCTGAAAGCAGTCTGGGATGTTATGTAAACACATTTTACATTTTCACATTTCTTAAGAAAAATTGTTAGAGCAATTAATGTGTCTATTTTGTATGTTCTTCAGAAAAGTTATTAGTGCAATTAATGTGTTAAGTTTGTATGTTAATAGTACTAAATCATCATTTGTTTGTATGTGTATTAATGTTGACTTTTCATATTTCAAGACAAGTTAGTATTATTAATTAGAGGTATGTTTAGGAAAATAATAATAAATGCATTTAGTAATCTGAAAATGAGTTTATATTTAAAGACAAATTTTTAGTCAAAATGGTGCTTAGATATAGGGACGGAGGGAGTAGAAATAGACGCACGAAAAGCAAGAGAACAGAGCGTCACCAAAAAAACGAAAAACAATGCGAGTTCAATATGAAATCAAATCGCTGCGTAGTTAAAGACGAGTGAGACAACTAAAAGAAGCAATGGACCACTTTATAGTAGATCCCAAAATCAAATCGATCTCCTAGATACCATGTTAACAATATAGATTTAAAAACAAGAGAAAGAAGATGAGAATGAGAAAGGAGACTAGAGTTCCAATATATTTTTTTACAAGAGAATTGGAGAGTTTCAATATTGTGAAAAACAAAAATTAATGATACAAAAATAAAATAAAAATATCTATAAAAGACGCTAAAAGGATGAAACTACCTTTGAGATACAACATGTGTAACAATTTCAACATATTCAGTTTCGTTAGTTGATGATGAGCATGGCTCCATGCTCATCGAAGCCGCATGATACAATGGAAGTTAAATAAAAATCTTATTCTATCAACTAAATTTTCTAAGTTTAGACTCTCTCTTTTCCCCACATGTTTCCTTCCCTACAACTCCAAAATTTGAGCAACCATATACGGTTTTCTTCAACAAACCAAACCAAAAAACAAAATTGTCATTTGATCATTTCCCAAAACTATATATTTCTATAGGAATATGAATTCCCCAGACACCCTTCAATCATCATTTGCCAAGAAACAAAACCATTAAATCGCAGGAACAAGACAAAGAACATAAAACAAATTGTCAGCAATAGAAATCACTTACATAGATAATATCTTTTGTCATGGGAAGAAGACTGCCCTATGACAATGCAACCAATTCATTGATAGGTCCATTTCTATATTTTTCATTCTCCCTAATAGGATTAGCAACAAGCATTGCCATAATCACAACTCTATGCAGTGTTCGATTTCGAAGGAGAAAATTGGCGCCGCCTCCTACAACACCGATATCAAATACCGAAGAAGACACAACCACGGACAAAAACACAACAAACGCAACAATATTCATGTCACAAGAACAACCTCGTACGGAGACAACAAAGTTAGAAAATACATCAATAGAAGGAAATAGCATTGAAATGTCGACGAAAGAGTTACCTCTCCCACCATCAATGCAGCAACCCGACAGCACCAACAGAGCTTCAGAATTTGTGAAACGGACAACTTCTGAACGTAGGCTATCGTTTAAATTGAGTATAAAAATGCCAAGGAGTTTATCTTTAGCAAGAAATTGGGATAAAAAAGAGGAAAGTGATATAGGGAATAAAGAGAAGCTAAAACCTGATGAATCTACTTGGATGAAAACAATTATATTAGGTGAAAAATGTGTACCTGATGAAGAAGAGGATGCTATTATATATGAAGGAAAGGGGAAGAGAATATCAGCATATCATCCTAGAAATTCTATTTCTTCTTCTTCAATGTCACTTTCTAGACAGTGGTCTTCTCTTGCTCTTGATGTACCTCAATCCCATTGGGAACAAATTAGCAACATCTGATTTGAGTTTTAACCTTTTAAAAATATATATGAAGGGATAAAACATAGAAATGCTAGAATTGTTTATCTGTGTAATTATGTCCATTATGTAGTTAGTTCATATGATTGCATACTTGTACATTGAAATTTGAAAGCGTGGTGGAGCCATATCCCACAAGTCTTAGGACGAAAATATAATTCTAATAACATCTTAGAATTTGAGTCGTATCTAATTTAACAATTACAAAATTGGTTTGTAAGGTGTGGATAGTCCACCGCTTATAAACTTTCAAGCGTATTTCCTTTCATTTAATATGAGTCTATTAGCACAAGTAACTGATTCACATGTGTTGTGATTTATATATTTTGTAACTTGCTCATAATAAAAATGAGCAAGAGAGAACAATAATTAATCCACTGCATCAATAATACAATTTATTTGATTTACATAGACATTATTAATTTCTTTTTATTACTCAAAGATTAACACCGCGCTTGAAGTTGAAAACTAAACCATATTCAAGTTCTACATGTTTTTCCATGTCAAGTGAATAAAACAAATACATATTTTCTATATAAATGAATCAAAGTTAGCTTGATCTATTTGAAGAAAAATTTCTATCCAATACATATCCTAATGGTATGAATGCATAAGGGTGCCTTCTTTTCATTTCTTCACATTTGGGATCAAACCTCTCTTGGTTTCCATATTATGGCTCTGCAAAGTTCTTTCAGTGTTTTGCTAGAACTCCAAGAGCTAAGCATACCCATGTTCCCTGCTCATGTATATAAAACTACAAAAATACTTACCGTCGATGAGAATTTAAATTGCTCTTTTATGATTTCAACATTTTTCTAAATTTAAACATTCAAAAAGGGAACTATTAGATTTTCATATTTATGCTAAAAAAATGCCTAAAAGCATAAAACAAATTTTGCAATGTTAAAATTAGCTATGATACTAGAAGTTAGAATTTCTCAAAGATCTAAAGCAAAATTCTATTATGACAACTGAAAGGAAAATGAATTAAGGCACATACATTCAACCATTATTGCCAATTGCTTGAAGATGTTGAAGCTTTCTAAAGTCTCACTTTGATGGTTCAAGTTTTCTTAAAGAGACTTTATTAACTTAGGGAATCAAACAAAGGAATTGCAACCCGATATATAACTTTTATCCATCACGAAAATTATTTGAACATGTAGCAACTCCTCATTTTAAAAATAGGTGAAATACATATTCTTGTCACTATTATAAACAAAAAACAACTTTTTTAGATTTATTATATACTACATAGCGACCGGAGGGTGTAAAGAGAAATAATTGAAGACCAATTAGCACGAGTAAGTATCAGTATGCTTTTAGTGTATATTCGCGACTATTCAAAAGAAAATATGAATAAACCAACATGAAAGACAGTATATAAAGGGAGAGATAAGGGAATCTCAGGTGATTTTTCCTCCTCAAAGTGAAAAAATATCTCTATGTTTAACACAAAGACGATCCAATAGTGATAAGAGAATGAGATTTAGTGTTGAAATGCTTTATAGAGTTGAAAAGCTCAGCTTAAATTAGGTAGGTCCTTTCAGGGTTAAAGAGAAATTTACTGGAGAATCTTACCAATTAGAAGAGTGTAGAGGTAACCTTTGTTACCATTTTAGTTAAAAACCTAAACTGCAAAATATAAAGATGCTCTCGCTCTTCTCTTCTCAGAGATAATTTTTAATGAGGTGCATCCTTTCATCACTTCCATTTTCTCATGCAAATCTTAAATCATATTATTCTTTTGATACCCTCTACCATGAAAGCGTTTAAGAACATAACTATAATAAAAATATCGAGAAAATTCAATTTTGTACCGCCATGAGAATTATGTCAACTAAGGAACCACGTGGCCTCCTTAGAAGAAGGGGGACCCACCCACGTGGTCAGTAGTACACCTCATGCTTTGACTAAAGTCATCCCACATGAAATACACGGGCTTTGATTAAGTCTAAGAGAGATGGAGAAGTGGGACACCTCATGATCTCCACTAACTTGCCCATATTACTCTTCGCCAAAACTCCCCACTTCTTCACCCCGTACCTCATAGGACCACACTATAAATACGAGACTTCATGCCTCCCTCATTCATTGACGTCTTCTTCCCCACATCATCAATCGTCAAAAGAACTATGTAGCTTTGATTCCCTAACCACTTACAGATATGTAGGACTAGCAATCCTCTTTATCGAGCTATAATCAAAATAACGACTCGCCTCTAGCGCTGTACTCCTCCTCTCACTGCCATGGGAGAGGTGATGAGTACTTTTGTACTTGGTACAAGTACATATTTAAATAAATCTTTAAGAGCAAAATAGTTACTTTAATCCTTGATTCTCCAGCTCGTTGTCACATAGGTCTCTGACTCAGGATTAAATACAAATAAGTCTCTGACTCTGCACTTCCGTTATCACTTTAGTCTCTGGCATTAAGTTATTTTGTTAAGTGATGATGTGGCATATGAGGTGTCACAAGGACTAAAGTGAAAGTAAAAAATGGTCACTTTGATCCTTGAACCAAAAAACAATATCCCCAAATTGAATTTCAAATCCCTAAATCCTTAAATCTCATACCCCTAAATGTCATCTAATTCTCTCTTTTGTTCAAAATCAATCATCCATTAAAAACCAACTTCATTTTAGATCCCTGATTGTGTATACTTACTATCAGTTAGGTCCCTGGCAGTAAACACGAAATTTACTAAGGTCCCTGACAAATTATGAGTTTAACATACTACCAACTGACAGCAAGGTCCTTGGCAAGTTATGAGTTTAACATACTACCAACCGACAACACTAAGGTATTGTGTTAAATACCAAAATATTATTATAGAAGACAATATTCTAATACTTATCTTATTAAGTAGAATCGAAGACAATAGAAGAGCTACTGCTGTGTTATATACATTTGATGCAAATCCAGTAATATTCTTGTATTATTCACTCCTACATACCAAAACCAGTGCAATATACTTCTGTCAATATGAATATGCTCTAGTATACTATGGCAGACTTGATCTAATTCTAATTTTAATTTAGCAACTACTATGGCATATTTGATATATAAATTCTGGTTTGATATACAATGTTGGTTTGATCTATAAATACTGGTTTGATCAAGTGTATAAAATTATGGTTTGATTATGTATATATACTCTAGTTTGATGATGTCTATAAAAAAAATTATTTGAACAGTCCAATTGCAGTGTGTTAGATATAATGATGAATTTGTTTGAATTTGCATGGAGGCATCACAAACCGAAGAAATTTTTTTTTTTGTTGGTATTTAACACAATACCTTAGTGTTGTCAGTAGGTAACATGTTAAACTAACAACTTGTGAGGGACATTAGTGAAATTTCGTGTTTACTGTCAGAGATCTAACTGATAATAAGTATGCACAGTCAGGGACCTAAAATGAAGTTGGTTTTTAATGGATGATTGATTTTGAACAAAAGAGGGAATTAGATTACATTTAGGGTTTGAGATTTAGGGATTTAGGGATTTGAGATTCAATTTGGGGGTATTGATTTTTGGTTTAGGGACTAAAGTGACCATTTTTTACTTTCACTTTAGTCCATGTGACACCTCATATGCCACACCATCACTTAACATAATTATTTAACGTTAAGGACTAAAGTGATAATGGAAGTGTTGAGTCAAGACTTATTTGTATTTAATCATGAGTTAGAGACCTATGTAACTGCGGGCTGCGGAATCAAAGACCATCAAAGACCAAAGTGACTATTTATTCAAATCTTTAAAATAAAGATGTCACAATTCAATACTCCGAAAATAAAGTTCTTAAGTATTCCACCAAATCTGATAATGTAGAAAAGTTCAACCCAAACTTAGTTGTTTTGAGGTGAAGACGGACATGGTTATAATTTTTGTAATGAAAATTTACCACCTGAACGTTGATGAAGATTGGCTCATGCAATTTATGGGTTTGAGAGCATAATGTTAGAATTATAAATAAATTTTATAAGAAATAAAAAAAATTACCGTTCTTCCTTTAAATTTGGAGTTGTCACCTCAATATTTAAAAAAAAAAAAGAAAGAAAACAACAACTTTTTGAACATTTTAAAATATAAATGACATGAAAAAAAGTAGAGATACATGGACCACCTTAAGTGGCATACATTCTTTGACACCCACACACAATTGTGACACGTGGCAAAACATTGAAAGAAGAGATAAGAGGGGAGGTATTCTTTCATGGTCACATGATTAAAGAAAAAGTATTTGGTCACACACACATAAAAAGATTCTCCTCAAAATATTCAATCATTTTTTTTATCAATTTCCTCCTTATTATTAAAAAATACATCTTTATGTGTGTGTGACCAAACACTTTTTATTTGGTCATGTGACCATGTTAGAATTTCTCGATAAGAGGGAGTGATGATGTGATGTGAAATTACTACAACACTCCTGACAGATGGGGTGCACATGAGAGGTGTATAAAAAAGGGTGTCTACCTATCTTTTTCCTGTAAAAAAAGAGTGATGATAGGTTGACATCCTTAGGTGACATACCACATTTGTACCACCCTTAGGGTTATGAGAGAGAGAAGTAGTGGATGAAAGAGAGGTTGTGGTCTTGAGGTGAAATTACCAAGATGTCTATGCCACATGAGGCTGTACATGAGTGGTACATTAAAAAATGGTGTCAACCAATAATTACTCTTGTTTTATGAGAGAGAACACAATCTTATAAAAAGGGTGGTGTTGATTTTGTTAGGCAAGCGTTAAATGAACAACCAAAAAGGTTGTCCACACCGTCTATTACTATAGTTCGCTATACAAATTTATTTTTTTAATCATTTTTAATTATGTTGGTCTGCGTATCAGACTTAATTGTTTCATATGAAAGCTACTGTGTGAAATAGGTTGTAGATATTTGGTTGTCAATATAACACTACTCTTTTGTTATTGAAATATTGAAAAATATTTAGTAGACATTAGACATCCAAACACTCCAATAACTTCAAGAAAAAGAAGGCTTAAATGCGTTTTTGGTCCATTAACTATTTATTTGGTATCGCTTTGGTCCCTTAACTAAAAAAAAAAGATTGTTTGAGTACTTTATCTTTATCTTCGTTACCTGTTTTGGTCCCTTAAGTTAAAAAAATTCAAAAAACCGTTAGGGTTTATATCATTCATCTTCTTCCTTCTCCTTCCATCATCTTCTTCATCATTAACAACACACCACCAACCCATAAAAAAAAAATCTTTTTCATCATCATCAAATCAATTTCATAACTCAATCAACAACCAATTAGTTCACTAAAAAAAATCACTTTAATTTACCAAACAACGATTTTTTAAAAATCCAAAACCACAACAATTAGGCATAACAACAACAGCTATGCTTCTCTAAAGATATCAACCAACTTGTCCAACTCACTGAGTCAACTCACCCACAACAAATCCAAATCCAACACCACAACAACTAGACATAACAACAATTTTCTAAAGATATCAATGAACTAATATCCTCACCTTATACTACTTATCCAATCGTAAAATTTCAGCTTTGAACTGTTCAATCTTAAGATCCATAGATCTCCGCAAATAACCTTTCTTCTTTCTCCTTCTACTACTTGACCCATTACTGCAATTTCTTAGATTTGGTTGGGGTCGAGTAAAGAGGAATTGATAGAGGGAGAGAGGTCGAATGGAGTTAGAAGGGTGTATACATCTTCATCAAAATCTCTCTCTGGTTGTGACTTGGTGAGGCTTGTGGTGATTTTTGTTTTGTGTTCTCCGGGGACTAGAACTCGCCGGTGGTGAGAGACTCATTGAATGAGACTACTCCTGCGAGCCAAAAGAAGAAGAGGAAAAAAAAATTGAGCTTGATTTGTTGCTTCTGTCAACGACAACAACAACGACAGAAGCGGAGAGTGCTATAGGGAGGAGTTTGTTAGAAGAGTGAGTAGTTGGTTGGGGGTGTGAGGAAGAATTAGGGAGGAGATATTAGCAGGGAATGAAGCAAAGGTGAGTAGCGCGCAGGTGGTGGTGGAGAGTAGTTTTGGATTTTAAAAAAATTGTGATGATTAGATATAAAGGTTTTGGTTGATTTGGTTTAGGGAGATTGAGAAATTGTGTTGTTTTGATTGAAAGGGATGTTTTTTAATGGAAAAATTGGTTATTGATTGAGTTATGATATTAATTATGTTTATAGATTTGATGAAGATGATGATGAAAAATATTTTTTTCTTGGGTTGGTGTGTTGTTGATGATGAAGATCATGACAAAGATGATGGAAGGAGAAGGAAGAAGATGAATAATATAAACCCTACAGATTTTTTGAATTTTTTTAACAGAAGGGACCAAAACAGGTAACAGAGATAAAGATAAAGTACTCAAACAATCTTTTTTTTAGTTAAGGGACCAAAGCGATACCAAATAAATAGTTAAGGGACCAAAAGCGCATTTAAGCCAAAAAAGAAAGGAATAGAGAAAGTGGTTGTAATGAATATGATATGTGTTAATCATTTAATTGTTTAAATTGACCATGTAATTTATGCAATGTCTAAAAATAACACTGTAAAATAAAAAACACATCTCTTTTTTGAGAAATCATATCTTAATTTTGTAATTTGAAATTTTTCTTATTTTTAACCCTGTAATATAAGCGTAGTCCAAAAAAGTGACTTAGTGGTTGATTTTTATTTTTTTTAATGATTTTCTTCAAGCATGTTTAAGACGTTAAAATATGCCTTCAAAAATAAAAAGATTTTCTAGACTAGGGATTAATTAATTATGAATTTTTAATCCTTGTAATTATGAATTTCTTAAACAATTCATAAATAATTTGTCTCTGGTTTAAAAACTCTAAAATTTTATGGTGAAAGTTCTTATGATGTTCTAATCATGTCTACAAAATTTAACTTGCAAGTATACACTTACTCAAAATAAAATTGCAATTTTGCACATTTTAGTTGAAAAATAAATATAAATCAAAACGTCATCCAAATTTCAATTTTTATAACTCTTTATGTATTTTTATATATGTTTCTGAAAACTATCAACTTAAAATTCAATTTCTAGATCAAAATTTCCGTTGTTTTATAGATGTTACACGACTTAAGACTCCAAGGATAAATATTTTTAGGTTACTGAATTTTATACTTGTCTGAACCAAAAATAAAAATATCGGCCATAAGATTTTGGAAGAAAAATATCGTGTACGTTTTACTGGGGTGAAATCACCTTGAGATAAAGAGAGATAGAGATAAAATATGGCATGTGTATGCTTCTTGATGTTTCTATTTATCGTACGGTGAAAAATGAAAATGAATTATGATTTGGATGTGTATAGAAAGAACTAGAAGCGTCAAAAGCAGAGTGTGTTTATTTCATTTCAGTAGAACCTTCACGTTTCTTCCTCCACACACATTTAAATACTTCAAACAAAAACCATCCTTCAACAAAACAAAGTTGCTAAAAAATATATCGAATCGAGAGAAATTGTGAAAATGGATTTCAGAGTGATGGGTCTGGATGTTCCAGTGTTACATGCTTTGCACCAGATGATTGATCTTTCAGACGACAATGTGGAGAAGACATCATCACACAATGCTCCAACTAGATCCTATGTTAGAGACGCGAAAGCAATGGCTGCTACTCCAGCAGATGTGAAGGAAAATCCAAATTCATACGTGTTCGTGATTGACATGCCAGGGTTGAAATCTGGTGATATTAAGGTTCAGGTTGAAGATGATAACATGCTTGTGATAAGTGGAGAAAGGAAGAGGGAAGAAGAGAAAGAAGGTGGTGCAAAGTATTTAAGAATGGAACGAAGGGTTGGGAAATTTATGAGGAAGTTCGTGTTACCGGAGAATGCTAATACCAATGCTGTTTCTGCTATTTGTCAAGATGGGGTTTTGAGTGTCACTGTTCAGAAATTACCTCCTCCTCAGCCTAAGAAACCTAGAACCATTCAGGTTCAGATTGCTTGAAACTTTGTTTCTGAATTTAAGGTTGTATTTTTAAGGTGGTTCATTTTTATGTTTTGTTTTGGGAGTTATTTTTATTATGTATTTGATTTGATGTACGGCAAGGATGGTTAGGTTGTTGAGGACTGTTAACTTTGTTTTCTAATGTCCAAATGTAGTGGTTCTGTTTCTATGATTCGTTGTATTTACTCTGTTTTGGTTCTTCTCAGGAATGAATTTTTGTTTGGTTCTTCTCAGGAATGAACTTTTGTTAAAATTCATCGTTCACCCAAAAAATGAGACTGTCATTTCGTCTTGTTAACACTGTGATTCAAAAGAGAAAATGCATTTCATGACAAAATCGACGCTTTGATCAGCAATTCCGTTTTACAAAGCGATCTAGAATGTATAAACATTGAGGGGCATTTTTTAGATTTTGAAATTAAAAATAAAAATTTGAACTAGTTATTAACTTATATACAAATTTATATCTCTTGGATTTGGATATAAGGACGCTCCCTTAGATAATTATTGGGGGTGCTTAAAATATATAGTTCACTAAAAAAAAAGGGTTGAGCCAGCTAAATGGATTGGTATAGTTTTTAAAAATGAAAAACCCATAAAAATAAATTAGTTTTGGGTAAAACCAAACCTAAATTCAAAAAATCCACTTACCCAATAATGTCGATATTTTTTATCGAGTAGAAGAAAAATAATAATAGTTATGGTCATAAACCAAATTATATTTCTAAAACATATACATTGTACCCTATATAATGAAGATCAAAACATGTTAGAGTTACAAATTAGGATGTTGCACTTGTTGGTTATTTTAATACTAATGAAATTTTATGTCATGCTTTAGATTGGTGCAAGTATTTTATGATGGAGTTTATTATTTGATGTTATAATTTATTATTCTATGATGCATAAAATTATAGTAAAAATAAGTTAACAATTGAAATAAATTTTGATCACCTCCTTTATGCAGTTCATGTTTGTTTTCTTTCCGTTGGCAAAAAGTGCATGAAAAGTTTTTGTTTGGATCGATTCTGCCCTAATTCTGTGGTGCTTCTGCTCGCCTTGCCATGTTTGACTGGCAGGCGGAGCTCGCCCCTCCTGCCATACCAGCTGCGACCGTGATGTCAGGTAGTCCGACCTTGACACAAAATGTTTATGTTGCCGCGATTGCTCCTCCTGCGTAGTCTGCAAAACCATCCTTTGCACAGGCTCTTTGTGGCCCTCCGTCAATTACTGAACCTCTCCCGTTGCCTTCAATCCGTGGAGAAACACTATCCGTCCCAATTTCTTCTACAACTTACTCTCGGGGTGTCGACTACTGCAAGATTAACCTCCGGGGACGTTTGGTCTTAAACAAAGGAGACAAACCTTATGCAACCAAAGATGTCACCGCTAAATTACAGAAAATATGGAAAGTTAAAGGCCCATGGCATATGCTTTCCCTCAGACGAGGGTTTTATGAATTCTTTTTTGCTTCACAAGATGATATGCGCACTGTTTAGGCAGCTGGTACCGTGAGTTTGAAACCGGGGCTACTTCGACTATTTGAATGGAATAAGGATTTCAATATGCATACCCAAAGACAGACGCACACGCAAGTATGGATTAGGCTTTGGGAACTCCCGCAAGTGTAATGGATGGAGAGAACACTGTATGAAATTGCGGGTGCGGTAGGTACACCGTTACTGATCGATAATGTCACGAGGAACAAGCTGTATAGGCACTATGCACGGATACTTATTGATCTGGATCTGTCAAAGACTGTTTTTTACAAGGTGATGGTCGAACGTGAGGGTTTTGCTTTCCCTCTTGCTATTGAATATGAAGGACTCCCAGACTTTTGTTCTCATTGTTACAGTATTGGTCACAACATAAATTCATGTCGTCGTTTACACCCCCGAAGTGTGGAGAGGCGTGAGTAGCCAACTGACCTTGGAAAGAAGAATGTTGATAACGGGAAGCAACTGGTATATTCGCAACGATCAAAAGAAACATGGAAACCGAAGGATAACCCAGAGGGAGTTGGTTCTTCAAGGGCGTTTGCATCTGTGGAGACCAATCAGCAGGATAACTCAATCCCCTCTCCTACATTGCTGCTTGAGGCCAATGTTGCACCATCGAAGCAACCTGAATCACACACAGAGCCTAGTATGACGGCAATGCAAAACGAAGGCACAACTGACATGGCAGATGTCACAACTGATGATAATCATAATGAAGAAGTGCAAAATGATGTCACTCGCCATGGTGACAAAGATTTGAATAATGCGACCTTCACATTTGAGGTACAACCAGAAGCTATTACAAGGAACGCAGACCGGCTGCCCAACAATTCAATAAATGTGCTAGAAGAGATTTCCTCTGATGACCAAGCTCACGTGGCGACCTAGATAAAGAGCACGAGGCTGCTGCTGCAATTTCTGAACATGATGCAATACAAACCGAACTTGCAGCAACTGATAGTATGGATGACGCAGAGAATTCATCTGAGATACCAACTGTTCAACCTGATGCACAACCAAGCAGAAACATACAAAATGATCTGGACTTATGGGCCAGAATTCGTGAATACGACAAACGTATTGCTGAAGAAGGTTTTACACAAGTTTTATCAAAGAAGTAGCAACAAGCCCTAAAAAAGCAATTCATCGGACAGCCACATTATAAGACCCGTGCAAAGGGTGGTCCTCCTCCATCTTCCTAATGATTTTTTTATATTGGAATGCTCGAGGTATCGGTAATGATGATACTAAAATCACTTTACGGATTTTTTTTATTTCTCATAGACCTTTATTAATTTTCATTGCGGAACCGATGATTTTTATTGAGAATGTTCCTTCTTGGTATTGGGATAGTATTGGGGTCTCTCAATTTTGTGTAAATAGTAGAGATAGTCTGCAACCTAATCTTTGGGCTCTTTGGGGCAGTGAGACTATCGCTGTTTTGTTTAGTTCTGATCAATGCATTGCCTTAAAAATTTCATGTCATCAGTCTACTGTTTTCATTGCCGTTGTTTATGGTAACACCTTTTATTTGAAGCGCCGACAACTATGGGCTGATCTGACTTATTTGCAAGGGTGTTTTCAAGGACCTTGGTTATTTATTGGTGACTTTAATGCGGTTTTGGGTGCACATGAAAAGCGTGGTCGTCGGCCTCCTTCCTCATGGTCCTGTACTGATTTTCTGAATTGGTCGAATGCTAATCTTATACATCATTTTCCTTCTTTGGGTGCGTTTTATACTTGGTCTAATGGGAGGTTGAGCTCGGATAATGTTGCTCTCCAGCTTGATAGGGCTATATGTAATGAAGATTGGCTTAACTTTTGGCGTAGTTCTACTTGTTCTGCTTTAGTGCGTCATCAGTCGGATCATCACCCTTTGCTTATGTCTATGGAATTTTCTACAACACAACGCTCAGGGACTTTCAAATTTTTTAAAACATGGACCGCTCATGAAGATTGCCGAAGACTTGTGGTCGAAAATTGGACTAAGAACACTAGAGGTCATGGCATGGCTCGGTTACAAGCAAAGCTTAAGCATATGAAACAAGTGTTTAAGCATTGGAATCGCACGGTTTTTGGTGATGTGGATAGGCAAGTCCGCTTTGTTATGGATGAGGTAAACCGAATTCAGCACATTCTGGATACTGATGGATTCTCGGATCAGATATATGCCCAGGAGCTTGAGGCGCATCTTGTTCTCACCAAAGCGTTGAATTATCAAGATGAGCTTTGGAGAGAAAAAGCGAGAGATCAAAAATTTATTCACGGAGATAGGAACACAGTGTATTTTCACAGAATATCCAAAGTTCGAGCTGTAAAAAATTCAATCTCTTTTTTACAAGATGGTGATGAGGTTATTACAGACCCCACTCTCATTCAGGATTTCTATCGTGACAGAATTGGTTTACCCAACTACAGATTTCCGTAGCTTTTTTGTTTCTGTTTCTTTTGTTTTTTTATGAGGATATTGGCCTAGTTCCCCCTCTTCCTGTAAATACTTTTCCCCTTTTTTTAATGAAATTTTAGAGATTGTCGGGCATATGACGGAGGTTTCCCGGGGTGCCAACCTAGTTGGGATGTCGGTGTTGTCTCCTGATGTCTGTCTTTCTCCCTGCTTAGCAAAAAAAAAAAGTTAACAATTTTTTTTCAAGAAAATTAATAAGTAGAGTAATATTTAAGAAAAATTACGAGAACTTGTCATTTAGTTATTTAATATTAAAAAAATAAGTTGGGTAACCCATTACCCAATTCAACCCAACCTATAAATTAGCGGGTTTGTCCAAACCCATCTAATAATATAATGGATGGTTAATTTACCTCACCTAAACCGAAGTATCCTATATGGTTTGAGTTTTAGGTTTAGCCAAACCGACCTACGTACACCCCTACTAAAATTTATCATTGGATTTGGAGTAAATTCATATTTAGGGGTTCTAAAATTTAAATTTTGGTTAGAAGATTTGAAAGAACATGACCAAAATCATCTAATGGTCATGTATGGCCGCACACATGATCGGTGATCACACCACAACTGCGGTACGATGCAATTGAAAAATAAAAAATAAAGATTACGATTGAAACCCTCCATTTAAAGAGAAAATTAAGTATTTTATCCATTATAACATCATGAAATTTTCAAGATACAATTGTTTTTTAAGATATATGGAGACAATTCTTTCTACTATGTAACATAGCAAATATGGAATACCAGAGGAAGGAAGGGGCAAATGTGATTGAAGGTACAACAACATCACAACTCAATGAATTCTTTCCATTTTGTATTGGAGAATATTATAGAATTGTGGAGACCAGTTAAAATGATACTTTGTTAATGGTTCAGGAGGGGCAGCATATGGAGGAGGAAAATACTCATATTTTAGAGCTTGAGCTTTTCAGTTGTTATGCGGATTTGGCATATTTTGATTCCAGAGATGGATAACTCAAATGAACAATCTACATCTACCTCATTGAGAAGCAGAAAAAGTAAATCTGCCTACAAAATTGAAAGCAACTACTGCTGCAGAGTTTAACAACAAAGGTCTTCCATGGGAATTTTAGAGGCTTCACATAATTACAAATGTTATCTAATTTGTTTTTTTAACGATTTTTCTTAAGCAAATATTTTTACAGGACATACATGGTGTTTCAAATTTTGGACTCTCTTATTTTCCACTTTGTTGTTTTTACTTAGTCCTCTTTCTTATACAATTTTCTCTTTTGTAATAAAATTTCAGAGCAAGTGGTAGATGATGGGTGCAACTACGAGGTGTCAATTTAGTTGGAATGTTTAGCTTCTTTCTTGATGATTTCCTTGCTCTCTTAATTCATAAAAAAAAAATCTTGAAAATTGTGTTAAACTATTCTATTAGAGCATATGTTAAGTATTCCATACATAAAAATCATTAATTTTTAACTTTTTAAAAAATAAATTGACACAATTTACAATATGTAATTACTAACAAATAACAAATGTTAGCATTTCCATGTGCATTTTCCAATTCTTACAAATGGTTTTGTTATATCTAAGGGGTCAATTAAGTATCTACCGGTGAGGTACAAAATTGAAGGGAGAACAAAGATTTATCCTCATGTCATTGATTAATTGATTAAGATAGACTAAATTGAAAAACTTATTTATTTTAGTAAAAAAATAAATTATATGAGGACTAATTTTGGAAGATTATATATCATTTTTGACAAACAAATTATATTTTTATAGAAACTATATATTTAACACTTTCAAAAAAAAGTATTTACTAGTGTATTTTCCTAGCATTACCCGGGTGGCTGGGTTATATACATAGTACTAATGTTTGTGTTTTATGTTTAATATTTATAAAAAGTTCATATAACTCGATAGTTATAAAAGAAAAAAGATTACTCATGCTATGACTCCTATTTTATCAATAAACTATTAATATCTGCTTCAAATATAAAATAAATAAATTCTAATATTTTTGACAAAAAATAAATAAATAAATTGTAGTTATCTAAATTGAAAAAATTATCAATAATATTAGTGTTTTGTGCTATATGTGTAATATTTATTGAAAATACGTATAATTTGAAAATAATAAAAGAAAAATTGCTCATGTTATAACACGTACTTTTTTTTGTAGTGATATAACTCGTAATTTGTTAAATAAACTATTAATATTTGACTAAAATATGGATCTAATTAGAGTCCTACAAATGGACAGCAAGATTGGACCCCTCGGATCAGTCAATCATTGAACCAGATACCGAGTTTAAAAAAAACTATTTAAAATATAAAATAAATAAATCCTAGTTATCTAAGTTGAAAAATAATTAAGAGTGTGTGTTTAGAATAAAAATAATGAGCACATATAGGCAAACAAAATTATTTCCTTATAAATATATGAAATTGAATACAATAAATAATTTAATAAAATATTCATCTAAAACTTTCTCCATCAATTTAATATTTAAAAAATGATTGAATTATCTATTAAATTTGACAAAATCTATGCTAAATAAAATATAATTTAAAATTAAATTTAAGGAAGGAGAAAACTGAGAACAGATAAATAGTTTGAAATAAGGAAAAAACTCATGTGAATTTCTGTGTTTTTCATATGATTTTTAGCTAATAATACACTTTTCATGGGTAGTTTATTTTGGAACCATATGAAAAGCACCTAAGAAAATACACATAAGTTTTTTGCTAGAATTAAAATAAGGATAAAACTTAGGTGCATGTTTTTAAATGCTTTTCGTGTGGCACTTCACATAAAATACTCACAACTACCTATGATTTCTCAAATCCATATTTTTTTTTTCAAATTTTGTTATAACCACAAAAAATGAATTTTAATTATGTGAGAAATGTGCAGAAAGCATGTAAGTAAAAGGCACCAAAATTTTGTCCTTATAATAAAGGATTTTTTTAATGACAAATATTATCAATTAGTTGTTAAAAAAGAACACAAAGTATATAGACGAATAAAAAGATCAAATGAATATAATAATAATAATAATAGAAATATGAAAGAAAAAATAATAGTAATAGTAGCAGTAATTAGGGATGCCAAAAAATTTATATGCATGATATTCATGGATAAAACCGACCATTGACACGAAGTGAATAACATAATAGATACACACAAATAAAATAAATAAATTCATATTGCAAGTAATTTAAATTAATGAATACATATGTAAAAGTAATGTCATCTCTACAGACAATTTATAACGATAATTAAGATGTGCAAACTGTATAGAGATATTTATACTATATAAAACATCGGTTTTTTAATTAAAAAATTATCAATGTGTTAGTACATGACATGTCCATTATAAACAAATTATGCAATGTTGCAAAGCTTAAGAGTCACTTAATGCACATTTTTCTCTCTCTCCCATTAACCTTTGTAGTCCAATTCTCTGTCATATTAATTAGCTTTAAAATTAGCATTAAAATTTCACCATCATCTTTGCACCACAATTACAATACAACAACAAGTCTACCATCACACCAATCACCACCTCAACATTATGCATATGATGATTCCCCTTAACACCATAACAATCAACTCCATAACCACCGCACTAGCAAGCTCCGACAATATCGAATCTGGTAACTGAGATATTCATATATGAAGCTCTTACAGATCAAGCAACAGTTCACCATCCCTTGCCATGATCTTCGTCGAACCGGGATGGATCTCCACCATGTGAGTTCTCACCACTCTGATTCTCTCAGTATCCGTCATAACCGAAAATAGTTAGGCGCCTTCTCCACCGTCACGTTGGTGTCTGATCGAAATGGAAGCTCTCACATGCGGCTGAAAACATGTGGGTGACGTCGTAATTTCTTCCTGGAGATTCTTAGCAAAGGCTTTGTCATCGATGAAGGGTTGCAGTGTCAATTCCGAATTGGATTGCAATGTTGCTCTTTGAATAGGGTGATTCTTCATGTTTAAAGCATTCTAGGATTGAACCACCACTACAAGATTTATTTCGATTAAAGTTTTCTTTTTGATTGATGAAAGAATAGTATTGGATTGATTCCTAATCTTCTCATTTTATTTCAACAATTTTTTTTTTGTTTTATTGTGGAAGAAAATAAAATATTCTTGTGTCTCTATCATCCATTTTCAAGAGAAGAGGTTTTTTTTTTAAAGCAAAATAGAAATAAGATTAAAATAAAGAGGAAGTACATGACTGGGGAGCATGGACCTGACCCAGTAAATCTCAAAGAAACAACCCTAGAGGTTAAAAGACAAAACTCAAGTCACAAAAACGTAGGGCTAATCGTCTGCCAACACATAAATGATTCAAGTTCCAACAACTCCTTAAACAACAAGTCACAAATGCCCTTTCGGGTCGAACCAATCTGAACGTTGTTCAGATCGAGGGATGAACAAACAACGCAACACAGTCCACCGACGGCGCACGAAGCCACCACAGCAGATACAATACAGTTCCTAAGGTACGACAAACGACAACTACCGTCAACACGGAGCATCTACACACCCAACCCTTTCGGGCATCAGGAACTTAAGAAACAGATCCTAAATCCAGTAAAACCCAAATAAAATATTTTCAAACAAAGTTACAGAATCTGGAACAAAACCACACCCATCCTCAACTTCCTATGACAAAACATAAAATAAAAGAAAACAAAATAAAAATAGCGATGACCAAGGCAACCATCGTCAGAGAACTAAGCATAAACCGACCAGTGAGCCGTCAAACAGTGCCAGACAACCTTGGAGAAAACTATTCTATGAAGAGGCAGACCAGAATCAAAACAACCCCCTAACCTCGTTCCGACTCGGAGGATGCAATCTGAGCTTGAGAATCTGTAGATCTGAACCAAATGCATAGAACCAAAGCAACAAAAACAACCGCCAGTTAGAGAACGAACAACATCGAAACCAACACAACACCAAACCTACAAACCGGCGCGACGACAGAAGGAGTGTCGCCGGAGGACAAGGGGGAGAGCGGTGGTGCGGCCATGAGAGGCATCACACCACCACAATGAGCTTCTACATCGTTGTTGATGAAGTTTGGATGTGAAGGGGAGGAGAGGTTGGATATGGAGGTGTAAGGCAGTGGGGTTGAAGCAGTAGGAGAAGAGAGAAGTTAGAACTTCTCTCTCTAAAAAACGTTAGAAAAAATTCAAGGCAAAATCTATTGTTAGAGAAGATGTAATTAATATCAGAGAAAAATGGGCTGAAATGGTTATTAGGAGAGAGAAAAAATGTGCATTAAATGACTCTTAAGTTGTGCAACATTGCACATGTTAGAAAAACCTTAAAATTAAATAATATGTATTTTGAGAGCTTTTTCACCCTTTATGATCCTAATCGACTCGATATATTAGACTTTGCAATTGCGCGCAAATAATTCCTGATTCACACAAAAAAACAAATGAAAAAAAATAGAAAAAAAGTAAAATAAAATTAACATTGAAGTAACACACATACATAAAAAAAAAATTAATAAAATATTTTCAAAACTTGAACTTAGATTAAACTTATTGAAACAATATTTTAAAACAATTTGAATTTTTTTAGGCAAATTATAAATTTTTTAAAATGTGTATATTTGGTTGGATATAATGAAAACTTATGTGTTGCTTGTTGATATATTTATGCTACATTTAAGTTATTTAATTGCAATAAATTGATTTTAAGTTTTTTCGTACCACTTAGGTCTTTAAGTTAATAAATTGTAACAAGTTGATCTTTAAGTTTTTTCGTACTGATGAGGTTCTTTAAGTTATTTAACTGTAACAATTTTAGGGATTCTAGATCTTAAAAATGTAATTTATTCAAGACCTAAAAGTTACAATTAAATAATTTAGGGATTTTAGATCTTAAAAATGTATGTTATTCGGGACCTAAAAATTGTAATGAAATAACTTAAAGAATCTAGGGTTAATACTACTTTTGGTCCCTATAATATTAGTGAATTCCGGTTTTAGTCCCTGTAAAATAAAAAATTTAGATTATGTCCTTGTAATTTTAGATTCCTCCACTTTTTGTCCCTCATTTAACCACGTCAGCAGAATCTGCATAAATCACGTCCCTGTAATTTTAGATTTCTTCACTTTTGGTCCATGTAATTTCAGATTCCTCCACTTTTGGTCCCTCATTTCACGTGTCATGTATACAGATTTTGCTGACATGGTGAAATGAGGGACAAAAAGTGGAAGAATCTGAAATTATAAGGACAAAATCTAAATTATTATTTTTACAGGGACTAAAATCGGAATTCACTATCCAGAAGTCCTAGCTCAACTGGCAAAATGCCGAAATTGTTAGGCCGGATGCCATGACTGGGGTTCGAACCCCGGTACCTCCACTTGTGTGTGTGAGTTTATAATGGCTTTGCCATTTCGTCTATCTACCAAACAAAAAAAAAACGGAATTCGCTTATATTACAGGGACCAAAAGCGGTATTAACCCAAAAATCTAACTTGCTACATTAAATAACTCAGAAATTGCCTCCTCCTCAGCCTATGAAACCTAGAACCATTCAAGTTCAGATTGCTTGAATTCTTGTTTTGAATAATGATGGTCTTTGGGGGCAGAGGAGTACTAGCTTGTTTTTTAAGGTTGTTCTTTTTTATGTTTTGTTTTAGGGTTAAGGTCACAGTGTATTTGTTTTGATGAAGCACAAGGATGGTTAGGTTGTTGAGCATTGAATTTGTAACTGATTTGAAATGCAATGTCGTTCTGTTTTTATGATTCTGTGTATTTATGATATGATGATTTGGTAGTTTTATTTATGCACTCCTTATTAACTTCATTGATTTGTTTGTTAATGCTTCTCTTAATTGATTGTGTCACAAAGATCTGCGAAATAAACAAAGGATGAAGTAGTTTGAGATGCATCGCACTATCTTTAAGGATTTTCGGCAATATACACCAAAGTCGTAGGATTTAATAGTATCTTGTGAGAATTGTCAAAGGTCTTAGGATCAAAATATGGTTTTGATACCATTTTAAAATTTGAGTAATTTTTCTAATTCAACCATTACAAAACCGGACGATTTACCACTTATAAACACATTGTCATGTGTATATGCAACACCAGTGACTAATTTACATGTGTTTTGATTTATATAAGTTTTTAAATTGCTTATAATAAAAATGTTCATGACAGAACAATTAATCATCCACTACATCAATAGTGCAGTCTATAGTTGGTTTACATAGATACTACTATTAGTCTATTATATTCTTTTTATCACTCTAAGCTTGACACCATGCTTGAAGTTAAGAACTAAACCATATTCAAGTTCTACAGGTTTTTCCATGTTAAGTGAATGACGAAATATATATTTTCTATATAAATGAATCAAAGTAAGCTTGATCTCTTGCAAAGAAAATTTCTGTCCAATACATGCCCTTGGACCAATTCCAAATGGTATGAATGCATAAGGATGCCTTCGTTTCATTTCTTCGCATTTTTTGTCAAACCTCTCTGGTTTGAATTTTTCTGGCTCTACAAAGTTTCTTGAGTCTTTTGCTAGAACTCCAAGTGCTAACCACACCCATGTTCCCTGTTATACCAAAACATAAAGCCTTAGATAGAGATATTTGAATTATTTCCGAATAAGAAATCACGCATTTGACATAGTTGTGCAATCTGGACCGTCAAACCGATATGGAAGAACATGTTCCGACTTTAGTAAATGTAGTCCAAAATAAAAAGTAAAACAGTAAACCATTTGATCTTGATCCGACAGTTCAAATTGGAGACGGCATGATTACATAAATTGTGAGAAGCCAAATCCAACAAAAACTAATATCTTATGTCCCCTCCAAAAAATTTGTCATGTGACTAGAGTTATTTACAAAAGTAGTGTAAAAACTCAACTTAATTAGCCACAACTTATCTTAACACTAGTTTTGTTAAAAACGAAAATCCATGGACAAAGATATATTACCTTGGGAAGAAGGTAACCTCCTATTTCTACTTCAGTTGATGTTTCTCTAGCAACTAATGGAGAGACGGTGTAAATCCTCATTGCCTCTTTAATCACCTGCATAAATGAAAATAAAACAAAACTTAGAACTATTTTCTTGGCCCTTGCAACCAAATCAAAGTTAAAAAAAAACTTAAATTTCTACAAGTTTCTAAAACCTAACCTGATCAAGATAAGGAAAACTTTCATTGAGATCTTTAGCATTAGGTATCTTATCATGTGGACCAAATCCATCAATCTCTTGAAGCAATTTTTCCTCGACGTTTAGATGACCAGCAACCAAATAAACAATAGATGACAATGTAAAAGATGTGGTAGCCGAGCCGGCAAGTAAGTGTTCATAAGTAACGGCACTTATGTAATCAGATGAAAACATATTCTCTGACACACTCTTTGATTCTCTTGCATTCAATATAAGGGACAAGAAATTCTTCGAAGTTCGACTTTTATCTTCCATTCTCTTCTTAACAATATCATCAAGACGACCCGTTAAATTTTTATTTGTACATTCCATTTTCCAATCCATAGTGCCCGGTATTCTCTTCAAAATCTGCCTTATTGGCTCTTGAAGAATAGGAGCAATTAGGCCAATTATAATTGAGAAGGAACCAGACAAATCCATCTTAAGCTGTGTTGTGGAGTAAATGTGTTGATTGATGAAATTTGATACGTCATCACTATTAGCACTTGATTGTTCTATATTGTTAACATTGTTCATTGATTCACATATTGAATGAGGCTTAGAGAGACCGAAGTTGACACCAAATGCTGCATCTCCAATAACATCAGTTGCTAGTCTTAGGGAAAGATTTGAAAATATTATGTCTTCTTTTGAGGTGTCATCAAGATTTTGGGTTGCTGATTCTATAAATGATTGCATTTTAGGTACTAAGTTGGCTAAGTGTGATGGTTGATATACTGATAATATGGTATTTCTCATTGTAGACCATTGCAAGTTCCTACAATTTTAAATTAGTTGTGTTATTTTAACATCAATATACACGATGCGTAAGATAGATAATATTTGTGTTTATCTCTATTTATTACTTTTTATCTTCTTCAACTTATACATATTTTAAAAATACACACAAAAATCAAATGACACCGAATTTGTTATTAGTGTGATTAATTTTTCATTTGAAATTGCATGATGAATTTTTGTGTGTTGAAATTTTGTACATGCACTGGTGGTCTTTAGTAAAAGGACAAAAGAGTTTTGGTGAACCATTGTATTTGAATGATTTTTGCGGATCTCATTTTAATAATGATATGATCACAAAAAGTTAATGCCATTAGACTTAGTGGCTAGGCTACCCCACCCTAGAATCCACATGAAAAATGCAATGTTGACTTGTGAGAAAATGAAGTTGTACAAGCAAAGTACATTTATACTTATCTTCCAGTCTAGATTATATGGTGTGACAAATATATTATTGAGGATATATACAACAAAAATAAACATTTCATTTTCCCACTAAATAGTGTCTATCATATGAATAAAACTACTCATGTGAGTCCAAAAAAAAAGAGCATGCATTCATTCATATGTAATACAAACCATTTACAATTCAAACTAATCTTAATTAACACGTAAATTTGGTCATGTAAATCATATGGTTTTTCCTATAATATCTTTAACCTTAATTATAAATGTGTGCATATACCTGGTGAAGAATAGACCTTTTTGGTGAAGAGGAGAAGCAGAGATAGGAGAAGGAATGCTTCTGTTTGGAATGTCTTTGAATTTTTTGATTCCCACTTCTTTACAAAGCTCTGCATCTGCTATGATTATAAGAGGTTGTCTTCCCATATGAAATCTGCTCCATTTAACAAATAGGAACAATATCATCAACAGTAATAATTATTTTTAAAAATGATTTTGCTAATCTCATTATTATAAAAAAAATAAATAAAGATTAATGTTTGTTTTAATTTAGAAAATATCCTAAATAAAATATTAACCCTAGTCTCAAACTTGCATGTAATAACAAATGCTAGCATCCAAATACACAAGTAGTATTTTTTTTTCCACAAGCAATATCCACTAGGCTGGGGTTGGTAGCCATCATGACTAGGCTGAAGTTCATCCTCATCAAAAAGGGTTTGAAGATTTTGCAAATCATGTATTCAAGTTGATCTTGATCCCAACAATAACAGCTTCTTTTTTTTATCCTTCTCAACCAGAGAACTAAAAGAAAAGAAGGAAGAAAAATAAATAAAGTGATAAATTGTATGTATGCAAGTAGAATATAGAAACCTGTAGATAGGGCCATATTGCTTGGCAAGGACTGAGAAAACGTCAGGGCCATACTTTGCTAACAATGGAAGGTGTCCTACAAGAGGCAGAGATGGTGGGCCTGGAACTTTCCTTAACTTCCAAAATGGCAAATAGAGATAACCCACTAATCCTCCAATTAAAGTCACTAAGATGAATATTGTTGAAGCACTTGAGATTACACTAATAAACAACATTTTTATGTGTGCCTATATTTCATATAGTAAGAGAATAGGGAAGGTTTTTGTTGCTTGAAATAGAAGAATGAGTGGGGCTATATATATTGTCACATTTCATGGAGTGAAGTTTATATAAGGGGGCTTTGGGGGGACCATATTAATTATAAGATCGTTAAATCAAGAGTGGAGTGGAGATGGTTTTTTGTTTTGTTCTGTGTATGAATGATGATATAGACGAATTTGGTACCCCAAACATTAACTCAAATTATTTTACACACATGCTAACTACGCACTTATGTACTCGTCATTCTATTTTCAATTGAAAAGAAACCCCATATATGCATGCGGAGAAATTGGTGCACAATCACCAGAATTGGGACATACAAGCCTCTGCACTATGGCACATTAGCCCCTACCTCCGAAGGATGAGTACTCCAAACATGATGAACTACTCGTATCAGGTACACACCCGTATCAGATACGTGTACGATACCGTATATACCAAAACATACTCATTTTTACTAGGTTGATTCGTCGCAATGGATGTAACAAAAATTATTTTGCTTTTTTATTTTATTGTATTTCAATTCTCTCTGTTGCTTTTGATGAAAATAGTGGAGGAGCTCTAAAGCAACATGAAGATGATAGTGAGATTAAACACATGATTGAAATATATAATATTATACTAGTTTTTATTATAATTGGTTTTTTTTAGGCATGTTTTTACAACAACTCACTCACTTAAACAAATTTTTTTTTATATCAAAATACTCGTACCTATGCATCATAGGTCCCTACTATGAGGAACAAGCACCTTAAAGATTTAATGATCTAAAAATAAAAAAAGAATGGTTGGGATTTTAAATTCTTTATTTTGTTAAAGTCATGGTACAAGTTGTCTCATTTTAATTAATGACCAAATTTTGTTAACGGTAGTAATATTATATTTTAGTATTTGTGATGAATCTAAGTTCATATACATGACAATTAGACAACAATTTCCTACGAATACTTTTGAATTATCAACAAAGATTGATTTAGTAGATGTTAAACTCCCTTAACGTGGCGAACCAATATTCGAATTTCAGTTGAAAGAGATGTTTACATTAAATGTTTGGCACACACTGAATAGAATTATAGGGAGTCTACTAGAAACAAAAAAGAAGCATATATGGTAAGACCTAGGTCTACGTCTGAAGGACTAAAAACTCACGTGGGTCGAGTTCTAGCCATCGAAGGATGTTCGACCCATAATATGTATATTCAACCCATTTTTCTATGGTTTTGACAAAACTTTATAAATGGAGGAGGTTCCTAAGTAAAAGGAGATATGTCGTTCATTCTACTTAAATACAACACATCTGACTTTAATCATGGACGACGGTTGGCCGAGGTCATAAAAGTTCCATCCGGAAACACTCCCCTTTTTTATTATTATTATTAAGATATGATGATGATGATTTCAAAATCAAATATTATTTACATTGGAGGTAGATTTTTCCAACAATTTTCCCTCCAAATCAAGGTGAGATTGGCACATGGTTTGGTGCATCTCTAGTTCTCTACCGACGCCAACATAAAATAATTAACTTACATTTTCTTATTGTTATGGCATTCCAATAATTTGTTCCATTTCGTATTATTTTACTTCCTTGCTTTTGTGTTCACTCAGTACTTGTTAATGACTTGGGAAAATGACATGAACGGGGCCAGTTCTTCCCATACAATTTGCATTGACAATGATTCCACAACTTGCGTGCTTTGCTTTGGTGGAAGACACTAGTAATATTTTTTAAAATGAACTAGAGTTTGCTTCCGTCCATTAATTTGTTAGAATGTTGAATCATCTTGGAAAACAAAAAAGAATGAACCGTTTATAGCTAGGGGAAAAAGCATTTGAACTTTCTTTTTGTTGACATTACATTCACCTCCCCTGAGGTTTATGAAAATGACACTAACACCCCCTCTAGTTTTAAAACTTACACTTACCTCCCTTAAGTTTTCCACAAATATACATACACCTCCCGTGCTACTAACTCTTATCTATGTTTTGTTCATGGATGTTTATACACTTCTTATTTGTATGCTTTTACCATTATGCTGCTAAATTGATTTCTAATACAGTGGAATTTTGATTTGATTAACCTAATGAAAGATGATTTCAATTAAGAGAGTAAGCATAAAAAAATGGAATCAGCGGTTTAAATAAAGGATCAATGACAAATGAAATTGATGATTAGATGAGTTCCAGCAGAATCGTATAATCAATAATCACAGTACAATATATATAAGGATAAGAGTGGAAAGTTAACGATGTCCATGTGAAATTAAGGAGAACCCTGTGGTTTCTTGAATGTTTGGAATACCTTTGATCCAATACACATTTCTACTGGGCTGTGGTGGCTGCTGTTATGTTTAGGTGCTGCTATCATGGTATTTGTGAACAGTAGCAGAGGTGATTTTCATAGTTTTTTTAGGTTTCGGTGTTAGCTTGTTGTGCTCTTTGGATATTGTCACGCTAGCTGTTTGGGTTTTTTTTGCGCTTTCTGTTGGTTTTTTCCCCAGCCTTTCGAATTCTTGCTTTGTAATCCTTTTCTACCTTTTGCTACTGCTTGTGTTGGAGTTTGATCTAGGCTTAATAGGTCGTTTAGTCCTCCAATTAATTTTCAGTTTTCATTTTGGTCCTATAACTAATAAAACTCAAGTTTTGGTCCCCGAATTATACATCCGTCAGTCAAATTGATCCCGTTCTGTTAATTTTAACCCCAAATGTTTAAGATGGATAAATATTGTAGGTGGTCTACCATAGACTTTATTAATTTTTTAATTTTAACCATTTGATCTATTTTTCAAAACAAGAACCGTTGGATCACAAAGGTCTATTGTATCATACAATGAACCATCAACAACTAATTTTTTTTTTCTTCCTTCATCTTCTTCCTTCCTCTTCTTCATCGAATTCATCATATTCTTCATACATCTTCATCAAATTCTTCCTTCCTTTTCATTCGTAGCACAATAAAAAAGCAACAACAACAATACCAACAGATCTTTAAACTTCAAACTTCTTCAATTCTTTCGTCTAAACATCAACAACTTCAATGCGTGAGCTCCACCACCCATCATTGAAACAAAACAAACAAACAAACAACCTTCAATTTCAGAAACCAACGCACCGGAAAACATGAAAAATAAAAAATTGGTTTAATCTCTGGTTCCCATGGGAAAGCAATATCTCATAGTCTAATACATCATAAATTTGTTACTTTGTTCTGGCCCAAATGAAATCAGCAGAGACAATGTGAATTGTTGGCCGAAAAAAATCATGTCTCGCGAAGAGGAAGAAAATGCTACACTTCTCTGCTTCAATTTCAAAGTGTTGTATAATTAACAAATTTTGACCCATAACCCCAATTTTCGTGCTGGGTCTCAACGTTCTCACTCTCTAATTCTTCAACTGAGTCCATACCCATAACCCCGATTTCTTAAAGTTTTGGGTTTCATTTATGGGTTAAAATTTCTGAAAGATGATTATGATTGGGATGAAGGAAAGAGTAAAAAAGGTAAATGGAATCGCAATTATTCAATAATTGAATTTTATTTGGGGTTAAAATTGGTGTTGTTGGGAATGGAATGAAAGAAGTAAATTAGAGATTTGTTAAAATTGAAATCATATCAATTATTCAATTTAATTTATGTAATTTTTTGATAAAGTTGAATTATGAAGAAGTTGTTGGTGTGGTTGATTGAAAATTGAGTTTCAATAAATTGTTTTGGAAAAAGAAAATCTGGAAAAGGTTGAACCTTTTGGACATGATGAAAGATGATGAAGATATGAGCAAGAAGAAGAGGGAAGATGATCAAAAGCGAAAAAAATTAAGTGTTGATGGTTCACTATAGATATAATGGACATGCAATCAAACGGTTAAAATCGTATAAAAATATTAAGACATTAAAAAACTAACGGAGGGGATCAATTTGACTAACAGACGTATAATTGAGATACCGAAATGTGAATTTTATTAATTATGGGACCAAATTGAAAATTGAAAATTAATTGGGGGACCAAATGACCTATTAAACCATCAATATATTACGCTGATTAACAAAATATATATTTCTATTTGAACATAGTTTCTTGAATGGATTCAACAATGGAGATTTGCCCTATTAACGGTTAATTGAAAATTCTAAAAAAAAAAAAAAAGTTAACAGAAAAAATTAACGGTGTTAATAGTAAGGGAGGTGTTTGTCTATTAAAAGAAAACTTAAGGGAGGTTAGTGTAAGTTTTAAAATTAGAGGGGTATTAGTGTTATTTTCGTAAACCTCAGGAGGTGAGTGTAATTTTCCTTTTTTTTTTTCTTTTCTACTTTGATTTGTTGGCTAAAGCATTTGAACTTATAAACCACGTGAAAAAAGTTTAATTTGAATTTTGTCCCATTATTATTTTTGTGTGATTTTTTTTTATTTGTTTTATAATTTTTCCCTCAATTCAATCCTTCACTTTTTGAATTACTTTCTATTTTGTGACTCCTCTATTTATAAGACATTTAAATTCTCATTCATCTTCACATATTTGAGAATTCACAATAGCTTTGAAATGATTTGAAGATTTAAACATTAGAATAGGATGAGTAAAAAATATTAGAAAAGAAAATTTGAAGGATTTTATATGATATATGTATCAAGTGGTGAGGACTCCCAACACTTAAACAAGTAATCAGATATTCGAATTATAAAGTTTTTATATGTAACGTATGTCAAATTCTTCAAAGGAATTAGCTAGTTTCTTTTGATGTTAATTTAGGATGCTCTTGTGCTAAGCACAAATAAAAGGAAGTGAAAGTAGAGATGAAAAATAGGATAAGGGATACTCTAACTCCTACAACAAACTTTGTAAAAAAAAAACTCGTACAACAAAACTCAAATGCATTGCAAACACCCTAATTAGAGTGCTTCCCCCTTCTACTTATGAACAACAACCAAGATACATGTTTAACATGCTCCAGCAACTTCACTTTATTAGTAATCTCATCTTTGAACACAGTGTTTTTTTCTCATTTTCCATAACCTCGTGTTGTAGGGAGCCATATTAATTGTGTCACAAATAGCAAGGGATTAAAGAGTTCTCTTTCTATTTGTGAAATTGAGAGATAAGAGGAAAAGAGAGAAAATATTTGAACGTATAATAGGCTGTGAAATAAATTTTATAAATGAAAAAAAAAGTTAAGATGGGAAAAAATTAAAATTTTACAATGATAAAGGTGCATTTTTTTTTGTACAAACCAAACATCCTCGAGCCAGTAGTACTGTTATGGGTGGCAAAGTCTTTTGAGATGATGAGTGGTAAAGTTTTCCCTCAAAAGATTGAACTACTATATTTTCAGAGTTGGATTTGATGGTGTATTTGATAAGACGAATCATTAAAAGTTGTTACAAAATTGTTGTACAAATATCATTTCTCGTTATTTATTTTTAATTTTTCTTTTGGGTTGAGGTTGTAGTAAAATAATAGGTAAAATGTCAAATAAAAACAAAATCCTTTTCTTGATTGGGCCTTTTTGGGCCGCAATATAATAAAAAGAAAATAGAATTTCTAATTTCACTCTTAATCTTTCTTGCAGACCCTCTGAAAAACCAAAAATGTTCTCCGATTTATGGATTCTATAATCCGAGTGAGATTTTGTCATTCATATTCAAAGTGAAAAAAACTAGTCACGGTCATTTTAACCATGATTCAACGGCGGCTAGTTGCTTTTTTCAGAATTTTTACCGATTCGGATTATATAATTCGAACAAAACAAGTAATTTGGATCTATTTTACTATCTAAACTCTATTTTTAAATGCTTCAAACCCCTTTTGTGTCAAAACTCATGGAAAAATGTGAAAAATTATTTTGACACGAGGGGTTCAAAGCATGTAAAATGGATGTTTGGTTCTTAAAATTTGAATGTTTAAAAACACTTGTTTTCAGTTTGAATTCTAGAATCCAAATGGGTAAAAGACATGGAGAAGAAAAAACAGCTAGCCACGATTAATATTTTCTTTTCGAAAATAGCGGAAAAACTCATTTCAGATTCTAGAATCCAAAAATCCAGGGGCATTCTATGGTTTTCAGAGGATGGGGGAGAAGTATGTAAAGTGCGATAAGAAACTCTCAAAAAAGAACAAGTACAAGTCCACCGTTGGGATAAAAAGAAGAACATTTCTTTTTTAAACCCTCAAAATCTCCAAGGGCCCCCTAAAATACCGAATTTGTCCTTATATACGACATCTGGTAGATATATACCAGATAAGTTAGGTAGATATATACCAGATAAGTTTGGGAGAAAATTGGGAACATATTTGGTTCTATAAAACCGCAACCAATATACTCCTCTTTTCCTTAAAAAATGTATAATGTACTCTTATTGGCTTGGAATTCTATCAGATGGATATATTATACTCTCTTAATATGATAAAAGATTCATACATGTGAATGCGATTACTTACTATTTAGATCATTCACTATCAACTTTCGATAACCTTTTACGGTAGAATGTAAAAGAATTTAGTCAATATCTATTTTGATTGTCGTGTTTGTCTATTTGACCTAACAACTTCCCTTATATAAAAAAAATAATATAATAAAAGATTCGTACAAATTTGAACGTGAAAAACAGTAAATGATATTTTTCTTCCGCAACACACTATAATACGAAACATTTCTCACTAAGTTATTGCATCAAATCTTTTCCCCTAGAAAAACAATATAATAAAAGCCTTAATGAAGGACCCTGCAATTGAATTCAACTGCATCCAATCCTGGTCCCTAAATTAATTTGAACAAATTTAGAATATAAGATTTTTTCTTTTTTTTTACAGTTAGAGTATAAGAAGCTTTTTTTTTTTTTTTTTAACAAGAAATTAGAATATAAGAAGTTATGTCGCGCTAATTTGAATAATTAATTTCTA
>Ga0315915_1000904_pt1 | contig 33808 bp, 9 predicted proteins | sample MpolbnodulesMG_FD_207738 | JGI IMG/M metagenome (GOLD analysis project Ga0315915, IMG submission 207738) | Medicago polymorpha root nodule microbial communities from Los Angeles, California, United States - branched nodules | ecosystem: Host-associated > Plants > Roots > Nodule | place: USA...
GACCCAAAAGAATAGAGTGAAAATATTTGGAGTTCGCATCCCCCTCGCGAATCCAGTGTAACCGAGATTGTTGCCAAACTATACTAGTATTCACCCACGCCAGAGAGTGAATATCAGAGGAGACAATATGCAGTTCTTCAATTTCTAAAGCCGACAGAGCATCCAACTCCCCTTTTCCATCCAACTCTGCTTGCCGTTCTTTTAAAGACTTAATTCTCCCCGGCAGATTCTTTGAATGAGCAGCGTGCCACTCTTTCAACGCCTCTTTTATCATCTTTAGTTTTTCACGAAGTACAAAACCCCCCCAACCATCAACTTGTAAAGTCTTCCACTTATCGGACACAAACTATTTGTAGCCCGGCACACTTGCCAACATTTCAACATACGAGTAGGCCGGGGTCCCCAATTCGCCTCGTCCACCTAGAGGGAAATGGTCCGAGAGGCCCCTCAGAAGCGCTGTTTGAACGCAATTAGGCCAGCCGAAGCACCAGTCCTCAGATAACAGGAACTTGTCGATGCGACTCATGGAGGTACCATCCCCTTTGAACTAAGTAAAAATCCGCCCAAAAAGCGGTAAATCCTGTAGCCCATTATCCTCAATAAAAGAATTAAACGCAGCATGATCATTAGACACTTGTTCTCTCCTAACTGAGCGTCTTTCCTCCGTCTTCCGAACAGCGTTAAAATCCCCGCGCACACACACACGTTTTCCTCTTAACAGCAACAACTGCGCCGACAAGGATGCCCACAGCGCCTCCTTGTCCCGACTACCGCACGGGGCATACACATTAACCAAATAAAACTCTTCATTCGACTAAACAAACCTACCATGGATCAATAAGAAGTGTGTTCTACTTACAGAGGACCACACTACTTTTTTAAAATAAGTTAAATTTCAACTTTGGTCATTGGTGTCTTAAGTTTTTTTTTTCTTTTCTAATTTTGTCATTCTTAAACATTTTAGTCCTTTAAATTTTTTATTTTCACTTTGGTCTCTCAGTTATAAATATTAGAAACTATTTTTTTTGGAGAGAAAATATTAGAAACTATCGTCTCTTAAGTTGTAAATAGTAGACATCGAGGAAAAATATCATAGGGTCTAAACGTTATCTAACCTAAGAAACAAAAATGTCTAATATCTATAATTTAAAATGATCATTTCCTAAAAAAAATGATCAAAATGGAAACATTTGTAAATCTAAGTGAAAATCCAAAAAAAAACTAAAAAAAGAAAAATCTTTTCCTTGATTACCTCGTTATAACTTTGAATCTTAAGGGAGATCCGTCTTTGTGCACTAAAACAAGGTATACTTACGGTTTTTTCACTTTTCCTCGTCAACATAATTTTTTTGGTGAAAAAAGTTACATTTTATAGCAAAACCAATACATCTAATTATTTAATTAGGAAATAAGAAATTGATAATATGGGGAGGCATTCTAATTAGGTATTACCATCCAGCGTAATTCAACTGTAAAAAAAAAAAAAAAAACAAGAGCAATATCTGAGGGTGTTGTAAACTTTGGAGTATCTTACTAATGAGATAAATTTTAATTTGTTATTATATATGGGTTTTGCTAGAAGTCATCCATGAAGGTGTCTTTTATCAACTCACACCTCAAGGTGAGATTATCCACTTTTTAGTTATAAACTTGCTAAAAGACACATTCATAAATATTAGTTGGTGTCTTTTAACAAATGTCTATAAAATAACTTGCTAAAAGACATCTTCATAAAATGTGTCTTTTAACAAAACCTATTATATATTATCCCTCTCCTATTAGTAGTGCCAATTTTAACCAAATTAAGTAAAGTTATAAAACCATTTAAGGCTGGGACAAGTGGAATTAAATAGTCCTTCATAACATGGCGAACTAAGGGTGTATTGGATTGAGATTTTAAAAGACTGTTTTGGTGAAAAAAGTCTTTAAGATTTTAAAAGACTTTGTAAGATTGTATTGATTCTGTGAGATTTTAAAAGACTTATTGTAAAAGACTTTTTACACTCAAGATTATACCAGAGGATTTCATTGGATTTATGAAATAGATCTTTAAGATTTCAATGGATTTTATTGGATTTATAACTCAACCTTTAACCCCATTATTTGTAGCTCCATCAAGATGTGCAACAACTCAATAGTTTCATCCATCGTTCAAGCTACATAACTATCTTTGTCTTTTTCGTTTCCTCTGTTATTTTCTTGTTGTGAATCCCCCATTTAATCAGTAATAAATATAAGGAACTATTCTTTATTTCACAAGAACAATATTGATATTCCCTAATCAATCAATATAAGCAAAAATAAATGTCTGAAGAAAAAAATTACAACAAATCGTAAAGAAAAAAAAACAAGAATTATCGATTAATAAAGATCAACAAAAGAAAAGCCAATTATCGATTAAAAACAGTCGGTGGTAAGAAAAAGAAGCTGGTCCGGAAAGAAAAAAACAGTAAATTGAAAGAAAAAAATTATCGATTAATGAAAAAAAGAATTTGGAAAGGAAAAAAACAAAAGACAAGAAATCATGTGAAAAGAAAAAAAAACAAGAAATCATAAATAATTATAGACTTTTAAAGAATTTGAGAGAGAAGAAGAAGAAAGCATGGCATGAATAAATGACGGCATACAAAGGTTTGAAAGAGGATGACAAAATCTCAAGGGTTTCCATGAGATTATTGGATGAGAGTAGTATTTATATTTTTCACTAAAAAGTCTCACAAAATCCACTCAATCCAAGAATCCATCAAAGTCTACAAATTTTTGAATACCAATAGACAATTCATAAGTCAAGAGAAATCTCAATTGAATACCAACAGATTTTGTTACCCTGACAAAAAAGTCATGATTGTTTTAATTGAATACCACAAGATTTGTTTACATTTTATAAAAGTTTTGATCAAATAAAACTAGACTTTTTTAGATATTCTAAAAAAGTCTTTTAAAATCCTTTAAAATCTCAATTCTATACACCTCTTAAGTTTAAATTTTGACTAGAAGTATACATAGTTTAACTCAAACGAAATAAATTTCTCATTTTAGAATGTTAGTTTCACATAGATTATGAATTGATAAAATAATGAATATATAAGAGAGCATAGATCATATAACTTTAAAAGGCCATGAATAACCACACTATTTCATTGTTGAAGAGATCAAGTTGTGTGATCTCCACCCGTCAGATAGAGACCTTAGCACTAACCGTTGTGTTGATCTTTCTAATGTCTTTAGATTTTCAATTGAGATTTGGTTTTTGTCTCTCTTTTGATCATGGATCCACCCCCACTCCAAATAGAAACATCATATATATATATATATATACTTGACCACATTTTACCTAAAATAAACCAATAAGAATTTTAAAAAGTATGGTATGTTTTCCCTCAAAAAAAAAGTATGGTATGTTAAAAAAAATAAGGTTCATATATGTCTAATTTATGTAAATAGTTCCACCGAATTGAAATTCTATTTCAAGAATAAAAACAAATTCCTAAATAATTGCAACAACTAGCTAACTATTTTGGCAGGAATTAGGTACATATTATTTATTATAGTTGCGAAATCGGGAAAAAAATTCGGCTGGACCACCAAAGTAATATATACACAAAATTTATGTTTTAGTTAAGCACAAAGTTCACTATCAAAATATTAAATTACATACCTTAAAAATTTAAAATAATCATCTACACATATTAAGTAATTTGAAAGTGTGATAGTAACTTGTTTTGAGATAGAGAAGAGAGTGGGTAACAAAGTAATTTTATTTAAAAATTGAGGATATTTTAGTAATTTTTTCTATAAAAAAATTAATTTTTTATGGGATGGGCCGTGGCTCCACCACATATTATTATCATTTCGTTTCAAAAAAATTGTTTATGTATGTTTCAACAAATATTGAAAATTGAAAACATAAATGAATATAGTATTTTTTTTTTTTTAAATTACTTGGTCTTTGATTCTGCAAAAACATAATATAATTTTCTTTATTTTATAAGTAAAATTTATAAGCAATGAGTATAAAGTGTAGATCAATATATTACAATAATACACAAATTGTATAAATTAAAGACAATATTGTGTTTCAATGGTTATTTGTCATTTTATTTATAAAAAAATATTACTTTGTACATAATCACAATCAAAAGTTGAAAGTTTGACCTCTTAACGTCCCTAAATATGATAAACAATATGTTAGATAACATTTTAATTTTGTACTATAATTGTGTTACAATCAAAAACTGTTAATGAAAAATGGTCTATTCAATCTAAAATTGAAGTGGGAGCAAGTCTTACTTGGACACAAATACAAATGAAAACTATTTAGACACACTCACATAAATAGAGACAAATAAATAAAAAAGAATTTAGTCACATCATTTAATTACTTTCTCTTTTAATTTTTTTAATTTATGTGTGTGTGTCTAACCATATTTTATTTATGTTTGTGACCGAAATAAATATTTCTCTTCGAAGTGGATGACTAACAAAGTTGGGTGATAAGGAAGTTAAAATTGACCATCACTTCCAATATAAAAGATATTCAATTTTGAAGTGACTATACTTACAAATAGTCACAAAGTTATCTTACCTTCTTACGCCTCTTCTATACAATACAGGTTCAGTTAATCATGTACCAAATGTTGGACTTTATTTCTTTATTGCTGCAAAAATGCTGGGCTCTATTATCATCGTAATTAAGCACCTCTAATTGACTAATTTCATTGCTTACCGATGTTAAAAAATATGTTGCTTAAAAGAAACTACACTACAGATTGCTAATTAGCACATAATATGGAATTGAACACATGCAAAAATTTAGTGCAACCTGTCTTAAACATCATTTTAAGGAGAGCTTCTCACATTAAACCTAATTTATTTAATTAATTAACTTTCTTCACATTAAACCCAATTTATTAATTAATTAACTAGTCTAAGATGTTTCCTTCAAAAAAAGAAAACTATTCTAAGATGTTGTCAAGTCTTAACGCAAAGTAACTTTGGGGTAAGTTGGTACTTGGCAGAAACATCATATTCCACGAAGGAACATGCAGATTGGTTAATTTGAAGTTTACATGCAAAGACTTTGATTTCGTTTATTTTCTTGTAGTTTAATTAAAATTGATGTGAGTATAGTTTGACATTTAGCTTTGCTTAACTACGAGCGCTAGTTTAATATTTCATAGAAGATGTTAAAGAGTGTTCTGAAATACTCCCTCCGGCCCTAAATATAAGAGAAGAATAATTTATTAGGTTCATTGAATTTAATGTATCTACTAGACTATAATATAAACTAAGTACATCATTTATTCTATAAACCTAAAAAAAAAATTCTCTTATATTTAGGACCGGAGAAAGTATTTGAATTTTTTAAAAGAATAATACTTTAATTTTTAGTCGTTAAAGAATATCTTAGAAACACTGATTAACAAGACACATATTTTATTCTAACGTCCATTTTACGACTTCACAAGCAATTGATTCACATCCTCTTAGGAAAAAGAGAACAATTGATTCAGAAAGTTTTGATGTTGATTAAATTCCATTTAAGTTCTGTTTTTTCAAACAAATGAAAGTGTACATTGAAATATGATGCCCCCTACTGTATATTTCCGGAATAAATTAGTAATTTATAGAATAACAGTTACTATTTCTCTTCTATTTTAATAGGAGAATAACTATTACTTGTTAAGTAAGGATGATGCATGTGTTTAGAATTTTCTACAATACTTTAGTACGTGTTAGGAATTGTCAAAAAAATTCTAGAATGTAGTATTTATAATATACCTCTCAAACTTATAAACATGTAAACTTATGCATTATTGTATTTGAGTCTTTCAAATACAATATCAATAACATAGACGGCTTCATTGTAACCAAAAAAAAAACATAGACGGCTTCACCATATTATATCTTTTCTCTTAAGATAAGGTAATTTATAACACCATTTAAGATCTGGTATCTAATAGATATTTTTATTGGAGAATTTTTTTTGGAAGATTTCTAAGATTTGGAGTCTCACTTAAAACCTCTATTCTTAAGTAGACCCACAATACTTTTTATTAAAATAATCATTGTAGCGTTGTTTTTGTTGAAATGTAAATGATATAGAGTTATTGGTGGGACCCATTTAAATCTTTTGTTAAAGGGTCTCCATTGGAGTGGTTGAGTCCTTATTAGGTACTGTTATTAAAAAATTATAAAAGAGTGATGTGTACACGTGAGACCCGTTTAAGACCTCTAACAATAATGTTGTCTTATTAGGTATATACAGGGCCGACCCATAGCCCGTTAAGGCTGGGATATGTCACTGGGCCTCGATTTTTTTGGGGCCAAAAACAATTTTTTTTATATGTAAGGCAGTTAATTAATAAATATATATTGGTAATGCGAAAATAATACAAAGAAATCTTAGTGCTTTAGTGGCGCACCCCATCTGTAGTAGAGTGTGAGGTTAACAATTCAACTCTCACTAGGTAATTTTTATTAATAATTTTTTTTATACTGCCTTAAAATCTAAAACGGGGCCAGCAAATTTGTTAAGACGGCCCGGGGTATGTAGATGTGTCAGGTCATAGACTAGACATAGCAAAATATTTCCTATGTCACCAACTACTTTTTTAAATTGTTCATTCTGCATGCTGACTTCTACTGTACTATTAAACTAGAAAATGTGAGGTCTTTGGCTCAAATGCAAAAGGAGTACATGTCACAACTCGACTCTATTTAAGTTCACACCTAAAACAAAAAGAGAGTGAGGAGATCGGGTAGCTTAATGTCTCGACCCTCTTTGGTTTGGTTCAAATTCAAATATTGTCGCAAACTTTTGGCCCCTTCCCTAAGACTCGAGTTTAGACAAAACAAACAAGCACATGTGATTAATAAAGATTAAGACTTGTAACCTATGAGGCTCATCCTAAGTATACTCCAAAGAAGAAAAGTGCAACTACTAGAGCAAGAAGAGTATGTCACAAGTTTTCAACAATAGCAACAAGGAACTCACATGCAACTGAAGAGCAAAACGGAGTTATGTTAGACGTCTTAAACAAGAGTGATAAGGAGACTCAGAAACAAGTTAAGAGAAATAAGGAATTCTTGTTAAAAGTCTTCAACAAGATAGACAAGGAGATTCACATGCAACTAAGCAGCAAGAGTGATCATTGTTAGAAGTCATTAACAAAACCGCCATTGAGGATCAAAAACACAACTACAGAGCGAGAAGTCTTCTATAAGACTCGTTTTAAATAAGTCCAACAAAGAAAGTAATGATAAATATTGTGGGAAGAGGTGTGACAAAATTATTATCACCGCATAGTTAATGTTTTTGAAACACAATTTATGTGTGTTCATATCCTTATTTTGGTCCCCCTATTTGAACCATTTTGGGAATTGGCCACAATATTTTAAAATTTGACAGCTTTGGTCCCTCCATCGAATATTTGATCTCATATATTGTGATATGACATGTTTTCAAATGATGTTTTCAAGGCTTCTTTTTTACAATTTTGTCGATGTTGATTTTTTTCCATCATTAGATCATATACCACACCATTTAAATTGCATGTCATAATACCAACTTTTTAGTTTAAAAAGATGATGGAATGATCAAATCTGTCATATTTTAAAATAAGGGATCAAATATGCAAAATGATAAAGATAGGGGGACCAAAATTGCAATTGAGCCTAATTTTTCCCCCTTAAATAGTGGCTCAAAGTTAGTAGATCTCATAAAAATATTTCTTTATGTTAAAATAGATTAAAGTGTAATTTGAACGTCTCTTAGTTAAGGGAATTATACTTTACTCTATAATTTTACTTCTCAAGAAAGAAAAATGTATATTCATCTCAAAGTGTAGAAAAATGTAATCTACTCTAAATAATTATGAGATTTTTTTAAAATTATTTTATTATTTAGAGATTTTTTTAAAATTATTTTAAAAAAATCTCTAAATTCACATTGAAGTTACAATCTTTATACTCTTACTATTGAGTTATCATCTCAAGTGTAAGAAAATATATTCAAAATAACTTTTTATTTCAAACAATTTTTTTAATTCTCTTTTTTTAAAGGTTGTAGCAAGTAGTTTTTTTTATTATTTAAAAAAAAACAGTAACAAACAGATAAAAAACGAATGAATAGATAACTTAGTCATTAAACTATTTTTTATTAATTTAGTTCATAAACTATTAAAATTAACTAAAAAGTCTTTAAACCATAGAAAATTCATCAATTTAGTCCTTAAACTAGCATGAAAAACAACAAATTTTGTTGGTCGGTGAATAGGGTAACTTTGGAACATTTTAATTGATTTTTATATATTTTTTTTAGGCAAAGTGATTTTAATAGTTTAGTGATTAAATAAGTGAAAGAGTAATAATTTAATAATTAAATTGACTGTTGGCTTAGTTGCAATTTTGACACCCTTAGTATCACAATTTTGTGATTTTGGTCCCCTATAAAAAAAACAAATCAACCCCTACGTTTGCCCCCTTTTGCATTTTTGGCCCCTAAACCAATTTTGACCAAGTCAATGTATACGTGGCACCCATATCACTTAAAGTGAGGTGCCATGTGTGACTTTCTATTTTCGCAGAGGCCACAACCACAAGATTGTGATACTTAAGGGTTAAAACTACAATTAAGTCTAATAAATAAAGTGATATGTGTGACATGTATGCATTAACCCAGTCAAAATTGATCCAGGGACCAAAAGTGCAAAAAGGATATACTTAAGGGACCTCGACTGTTTATTCAATAAAAAAGTGATTAAAAAAACAAAAATATTACAAACGAGCCAAAGGAAAATGTTGGTCAAGGGTTATAGTTGAAAAAAGAAAATAAGAAGGGGTTAAAGTATAATTACATAAAGATAGATCCACATTTTTAATTCTCCTCTTTCACTTCACCTGAGTCACACACACGCACAGAGAGAGACAGTGGTAACGAAGAAGATGGCTAGCGGCGGTTTGAAGAAGATGTTAACCTCTGCAATCAACGGCGGTATTACTTCTGCACGAGCAACGATATTCGGTCATCAATTGAATCCTTCAGGGAAGAAATCTGCTCACAAAATTCTCCGTATGAAAATGTTTGGTGAAAAAGTTGCTCAATGGTACCCTCATGATATCAATGAAGATGACCCTAATGTTATGGCTCGTCAACAACAAGTGTAATTGTTCTTTTTCTTTCTTTTTATGATTGCATGCTATGTGTTTGTGTTTATGTCTCTATGAAATTGTTTTGTTTTGTTTTGGAGTTTTTTTATTTGGGGTTGCGCTATTTTGGTTGATAAATGGAGTAGTGTTATAAAGTTTAGTTTTTTTTAACTGGGTCTATAATGGGGTTTGGTAATTCAAATCTATTGGGGATTGCTCACTATGTGTTTGTGTTTATGTCTATGTGACGTAGTTTCATTTGTTTTTAGAGTTATTTTATGTGAGGTTGTTTTATTTTGATTAATGGGTGGCATAGCATCATAAAGTTCAATTTTTTAAATTGGGTATATTATAGTGTTTGGTAATTCAAATTGAGTTATGCAGTTAATAGGAAAAATAGGTTGTAATGAACTGAAATCCCATGTAATGGTAAAGGGGTTGAGTGAGTTTAAAGGGCGACTATACTGTATATGTTATATCCTTCGTTAAAACAACCCTTATCATGTTTTTTGAGCAAATCATCAATTGCTTTTTCCATCTGGGCACGGTCTTTTTGCACCTTACTACCACAAATTTGAATAGGTTTGCATGCCTTGACAATTCATACACGTCATAAAAGAAACAAGAACTCGGTACCTATTGTTGACATGAGGAGTGATAGGAACACTCTGTTTTCAACACTCACTCTCTTATTGAGTGTATTCCAGGTGGGTCACACCACTTTGTGTGGGACCGATTTCTTGAGTGTGGGGATCTACATTGATTTCACTCAATAAGAGAGTGAATGTTATAGTGGTTGTTGAAAAGAGTGTTCCTAGCACTCCTTGTTATTATTACCTTTTCTCGAAAAGAGCTTTGTGCTTAAACACATTGTCCATGAGATCATTTTTGGGGCTTTCGTTTTTTTAAAAGAACAATAGGAAATGGACTCCATCATGTTGCCATTGATGATCTTAATCTCTCCCACAGTAGGCTGAAAGTTCAGCTTAGTAAGTGCTTTCTCTAGGCTGAACTTATTTCCTCAATCAAGGATTCATTGGTTTCATGGGATGATGGAGAATACGAAACCAGCTGGTTACTAAGTTGTTTTGTTAGCTCCTTTCCTTGGATCAGTTCATTTATAAGATAAACATGTATCATTTTAGTGCTCTCTTCCGTTTTGTGTATATGAACTGATCTCAACAATTATGGAATTTTCCATTTCTTTTATTGCATCTAAGGCCTTGAGTCCAATTATAGCTAAGGTCAATGAGTGCCTGAGTTGTCAAATGGGTCAGCAAAAATGTGAAGTGCTAGTGAAGATGGGTATGAGAGTGAAGTGAAAAAATGTAGGGAGGGTGGAAGCAAAGCTAGCTAGGTGTTAACTGCTTAGTAGAGGAAGAAGTGGTGAAGCAAAGTGTGAAATAGAGTGAGGGGTTGCTTGGGGAAGGTGAGCCAAAGAGGGATATATGTATAGTCTTAGTATATAATCATCTAATAAACTAAAATTACCTCATCCTTGTATATTCTTAGTTTATTGTTTTGGTGTGAGACGGTAAAGTTTTCTCTATGAATTTTGGTTCCATTTTATTGATGTGTTCAATGATATTATCCATATTCACTGTATGTTAGACTACTTCTTTTGTCAATGTCAGATCTTCTTCGATATTCAATTTAGGTGAAGTATGTATATGGTTTTCCCTATGAATTTGGCTATGTCGTCTTACACCAAGTGCATTCTATTAATGGTAATTCATTTCAGTGTAGAAGTTTTGCTGCCAAAGTTTGTGAAGGATGTACTTTCGGTTACAATCATAATATTTGGCATATTTTTTACTGGTTATCTTACATTTATTTCCATTCATTCAAGAATTTTGATACATTTGTTATTTTGTTCTATGCAGACGTTTGTCGAAGCTTGAAATGTTGAAGCGTCGAGGTAAAGGCCCCCCTAAGAAGGGACAAGGAAAGCGTGCTAAAAAAAGCAACAAATAGATTATACTCTTACCTGTCTTGAATTCATCCTATGGGCATATTGGTTTAAATCAAAGACTAATTGTTGTGTTTGCAAACATTTCGAATTTGATTTATTTGATCAGAATGACAGATTTCTTATTGACCTCTTCCTGGGAGAAAACTTCATGCATTTGAGAGTTGAAACCATCTAATTTGGTTGGAGATCTGCTTCTTTTGTGCCATTAACTTTTCATAAATTGATGTAGTCTACCTTGAATGTTTATCACAAGGTTATGTATAAATAGCCTTTTTTATTTTGTTGTTATAGTCTTCATTAATGTATCTTTGGCTTACTGTTTGGAAACTCTAAACGTAAGTTATTGGTGTGTTTTGGTAAGCAGTTTAATTGCTTATTTAAGCGTTTATGTATGCTATTTCTATTATCAAAGAGGATGGTTGAACTATTTCATACTAGTTTTAAACTGCTTTCATAAGCTGTGTTGGGGTGATTATTACTATAAGTAAAACTGTAAATGGACATCTATTTTTTATAAGCTCTTCCAAACATATGAACAAGTGTCATAAGTCCTACTCCTTCCGTTCCAAAATATATGTTGCAGTCAACAACTACACACATGTCGATACATAATTAAAAATTCATAATTAATCTGTTTCTTATCTAAAAATTATAATTTTATGTAAGTGGTAATATTTTTAATGTCTTAAACATGCCCGCAATTTAAAAATTCAATGCTTGTGTCACTTTTTTGAACTTTTTTTCTATTGAAAAAAAAAAGGTTAATTATTTCTTTATTTCAATATATATATATATATATTAATGTTAGGAAAAAAAAGGTTAATCTATTTCTTTATTTCTTTATGTCATGAGGGAAAAAGTATATTTCAAGTAAAAAAAACAATGTTACGTCATCAACAAAATTCAAAACGGAAGATTATCAAATTACACAGGTAAATTTGTGCTTTATATTATTACATGGGTATTTTTCTGACTTCACCTATATTATATGGGCAATTTGAACAACTAACCCTATAAAAAAAATTATTTTTCCAAATTTTCAAGGAATTTTTTGTAATAAAGTATCCAAATTTATTTTTGCATAAATCATGCTTATTTACTTAACAATGTAAAACTACAAGAAAACATTTAAATCTGCACTAATATATTGATTCAATGATATAGTTAATCAATTCATAGTTGAACGAATTGATTCACTAAGCTTTGTGAATCAATTCATATGAAAAATTTCATTATAGGAGCTCTCTAAATCATCGATGCATACATGCAAAAGACTAGAAAATGCATTACTTCATATCAGGCTTGAATTAGTGTCTTCATGTGTGGAATCTACACCAGTTTCTTCGGCATACGTCTCTTCCTCAAAAACTCTTGCTCTACCATAGTATGCTGGTTTCTTAGGTAAAACATCCACTTTAATTTTGTTTGTTAACATTGATATAACACTGGACATGGTGGGGCGATCATCTGCATTTTCTTCGACGCTAAGTATACTAAAGCGTTTGTTCCAATCTAGCAACTTTCTTCTAGTTGCATCTTTCCGCGCGAAAAATAGAAAGGAAAAAAAAGGAATACAATGTCATGAGGAAAAGTCTTAAAATAAGAGATTTATGTTAGATATACAAAATAGGTACATAGGTAACATTACTGAAATTATTGTTCCCTAAGAAACTCAAATTACTATTCTAAATTTTAATTATCTATTTTTGCAGCTGAATGAAGGATTTATCATAATATAGAATCTATGAAAGAAACAACTTATATTCTCAGATTGGTGCAACTTATGAATGGAGAGTTGTTATATTATTCTTCAGACATACACACATCAATACACAACCTTAAGAGATTGTAACAATTAATATTTCTCACCAAATAAAAAGAAGTCCAAGCTTTTGTTGGACATATACTCATAATCATAAATAAACATTCTCTCTTGTTCATGAATACAGTGACCAATTAGCTGAACCAAATTTGTATGCTGAAGCTTAGAAATGAGTGTTAATTCATTTCTAAACTCAGTACCTCCTTGTCCAGAAGTTTTGGAAAGTTTCTTCACAGCTACTTCTTGGCCTGAAGGCAAAATTCCCTAAATCCAACAATGAAAAAAACGGTAAATGCACAATTTCAGCTTGAAAAACAGTTAGTGCAATAGCTATGGCAGTGCTTATCCATATCCACATGTGTTTACCTGCATAGATTAAAATATTAACAAAGGAACCAATTTTCCTTCAATAGAATTCCATCTTCCTACTCTAGTTGTTGCAAGATTAGCCTTGAACCTAGGAGTGTTCTCAAGCTCAATATTAGTTAACTCTTTCTACAAGTAATCATTGTATTAAACATTAGTTCATGAGCCTTATCACACTATATATAGTCAATAACCAACTATAAGCTTAAGTTGTTAGCTGAAAGTATAAAAATGATTTCATATCACGCTCACCCTCTCACGTAGAAACTTTTGGTTGAGAGTTTCAAATTTGATGTTATATCATATGAAAGTGTTTATGATAGATGGACATCCTTCACCTTACAAGCCAGTTTTGTGGGATTGAGCTTGATCTAACCCATTGCCTTTCGGGTCAAGCCCCAAATGTCCACTCTTGAACATGAGGGGTTGTATTGATCCATAAAACGCTTCTAAATGATGTGTAATTGTAGTAGCTTAGCTAGATACATACCTTTGTTATGGGCGGTGCTCTTTACGAATATAAAAGTTGTCATCGCCACCGCCAGCAATGTTAAGACTTTCCATTGATAGAATGAACGTACAACCAGTTCCATTAACGTAAGAGTTTTTAAATCCAATGCAGACGCAGTTGCTCCAACAGATAGTTTGAAAATCATTTATGTTATTGCTAGCATTTCCTATATCGTTCAACATTTCATTTCTGAGGTAACCTGCTTTGTACTGAAAGATATCACCGCGATTCCTGCAACTTGGCATCACCCCCCACTTTTGGCACCCTTCATCTGTTTTATATCCATAACATAAATCAGCCCTTGCAATATCATTTTTTCCTCTGCTCATCAGCTTCCCAGTTTCCAAGAGTGTCCATATAGTGAGGTTTTCATTTGGAGCTATTAACGTGAACGAATCTTCATTTTCATCGGACACAATTTTGTACTCAAGACTATTCTTTCCTATTTCTTTACTTTTCCAGTACACTTGTTTTTTGTACTTGATGACCAATTATCTTGCAACACAAGGTTCCCTGTATCCAACAAGGTGGCTACCATAGTAGTGCTTCTGTTAAAAGGTTGAGGTGAAGAGTAAAGGATTTTCGAGTCATTTTTGGAGTCAATTTTGAGTACACCAGAGTTGTTTAGTAATAATACTGCAGAATCTATTTCAATTGGTTGGTCTCTATTACCAATCCACACTATCCAACCATCTTTTCTTTGGACATACATTTGGAGATAACCCAGGGTTTCAGAATCTCGTCTCACGGCTAAACTCATGCAATATGTACCTTGTTTAGAACACAACATGGAAATTGCATGTGGGAATGTAATGATCAATCTGTCATTAAAGAAGCTTTACCATTCATTTTTCTAATCAAAAGCAGCCGCACTACTTTATGCCATTATATTGTATGTCTCACACTATATATAGTTTACTCAGGTTATTATCCATGTGCAAAATAACCTCTATGCTTCTCTTCTTAAAAAATAAAGCAAGAGAAAGAAAACTAGGAGCTACATCAAACATCCTAACCCTAGAGGCAGTGGCGGATCTTGAGTTAATTTATTAGGGGTGTCAAACTTCTATGGAATATATATTAAACGGTTTCAAGAAGTAACAATTCAAGAAGTAACAATAATTAGTAATTGTCCTATTGGTATAAATTGTTTGAAAGGAGCAAGAGGATAAGGGTTCGAAACCCCTATACAAAACCTTTTTCTTAATACAATATCTAAAAGTAGAAGATAAATATGAATTCAAGAAGTAACAATAATTGGTAATTGTCCTATTGGTGTAAATTGTTTGAAAGGAGCAAGAGGATATGGGTTCGAAACCCCTACAAAATGTTTTTTTTATACAATATATAAAAGTAGAAGATAAATATGTAAAAAGATGTGGAAGGGAAGTGTTGAATCCGCGACCTTTGGCAATTTACAACACCCCTTTCCCCTGCAACAACTGAAATCTAATTGATATAATACACCTATTATAGTATATAAGGAAAACCTAGGGGATGCCATCGCCCCTGCGGTCCCTAAAGAGATCCGCCACTGCCTAGAGGCAAACTAAGGCTAACCAAATCATTGACAACTTGGTTAAGTTCACGATGCATATGAGTTAAAGAGTATGATGAAATTTTTCATGTAAGTCTCTAATTTGTCTAACCAAATTGTAAAAAACCACAATCTATTAACACTTGAAGACCGTTCACAATTGCCCAAAGCTAAACCATAGTGATAGTGTAAGCACCTAAATCCTTTGTAAAGGCAGTTATAAACCTCCCATCAACATTTTGAATTGTAACTGATCCATCCCAATAAATTTCACAAACATGTTTGGCTTGTTCCAATGGAAGCACAATCGATCAATCAAAACATCATCAAATTTATCAAAAATATTTTGTATTTAGCCATGCTTCGACCATACTATATTTTGCCTCACCAAAGCCACAAAATTGTTAGCTGACAGTACGAGAGAAAACCATTCTTCATTTACGACGGAATGAAGAATAAAGATAGTGTGAGACAAAAATCTAATGTTAAGAGACCATAATAAAATTATATTCATTTGATCCAATGATCATAAAACAACTAGACCATAGTGTTCTGGGAAGTTTATCACTTCCCCATACTAAATCCACCAAGAGTTGTGACATGAGAATACTATTTTTACATCTCCCACCACGTCATTGTACATCTTGCATGGTCCGAGCAACGAACCCAGTCCGCGCATGCATCTCAAGGTAGAGGAAAATGTTAAAAAATTGTAACCCACCATACTTTATACGAGGTTGATGTGAAAAAACTATTGTACATTCCAAATCATTTCCCAATTCCCATGACCAAAATATTTACTTAATCTCTTACATTTTTTTTATCCATGTTTGTAATTTGGCCACATTTTTTGCAACAATATGCAACATCTACATTGTTCATCGTATTTATATAGTGAACAATGTTTTTCATTTGTCACTATTGTTTTTGAATTTTTTTTTTTTGAAAAAAAAACATTTTTTCAAATATAGAAGAGAATTTTTGTAACACAAAAATTTAAGATGTGTCATTAACCATTTTTTAATATGAATTTCATTAACCACTTTGATTACTTCATTAACCACTAACCACAAAAATACAAGTCATTCGCCAATTATTTTACATAGTATCAAAAAAATGATTGAAATGCATGTATTTATGTAAAATAAGTGGTTAATGCTTTGTATTTTTTTTTTAATAATATTTAATGTTAAAACAATGTTTTTTTGGTTAACAACGTACATCTTAAGCTATAAGAGGCGGATTGTTGTAAACACATTTTTATTTTTCATTCTCTGTCTTAATGTGTTGACAAATATGTCAAAAGTAGTGTTATCATTATCTTTTGACAAAAAAAATTGATTTCGCGTATTATTTTCAAAAGTTTGTATTCAAATCACAGGACCGTTCCTACGAATCCGGAGGCTTGACTCTATAAGTGAAAAAAATCCCGTAGTAAAATAAAAACGTATTTATTTTAAAAGAACAATATTCTATTTAAATTTTTTAAAAGATAAATATAAAGTGTCGTATATATGCGGTACACCCAAAGGTGAAAATCACTACCGTATACATGAGGAACCTGACACAAATGAATGGTTTGTATTCGTTTTGAGATGAAAAAAGAAGTTATATCGTACAATTTCAAACCGACAATAATTATAGATTTTCATAAGAACTACTTTAATGATAGATTCATAACAGTATACAAGTGTAACGACATAGCAACTAAGTGTAAAAGTAACATTGTTATTAGTGGGGTAGTACTTAGTAGTATTACTGAGCTATAATTTGTTTTTTTTGAGGCCCGTACCTTGGGGAGGCCCGGCTTCATTGAGCGGTTTGCACACCCCAAAGTCCGGCCCTGCAAATCACATTTAGCGTGGATTTTGTGGTCTAATTCTTTTTCTTTTTGAGAGGATGTGGTCTAATTCTAAAACTACCATAGATGTCTTTCATTTTAATCGAGTCGACGTTACATAATTCGGTCATATTATTACAATTTGAAGGAATCTTTTTACCGCTCATTTTATAAACTTTAGCGTCAAGTTTAATAGACGACAAACAAATGAGGTAGTTCATGCCCTTGCAGGAGAGACAACATATCAACTAGTCCAAGTATTTATTTTGATATCTCTCGTTGTATTTTTTTTTAGGGAGATATCTCTCGTTGTATTAACTCTCATTATTAATGAAGTAGTATGTTGTGTAGAAAAAAAGATTTGAAAATCCAGCCATGCCCAGACTCAAGTGGCTACCATAGGCTGTTGCTCTGCCACGATTTTGGCTTGACTCGTATACACACTGACCCAAAAATATACTCCATTCAGCCTCATATACAAGAAAAAATTATCAAGAACATTATCAATATAAGTCCCTAAAAAAATATCCCTCAAAAAAACATTATCAATATAAGAGAATGTCGCATATTTTAAGATTTATTAATGGCTTCTTTTATTTTTATACTCTTGATCCATATTTAATTGAAATGCATCGAGTGGATCTCATTATTCCTAAGAAATTGAATTTGTGGGAAAACAAGTAGGTTAGTTTTGGTGGGAGAATTGTACATCTAAACTCTGTGTCAAATTTAATTCTGATTTTTATCTCTCTTTTTTCAAGATGCTAGTAAAATTTTGGAAAAAAATTGTTAGAATTCAATGGGAATTCCTTTGGGGTGGTGTGGTGGGTGGAAGGAAAATTAGTTGGGTGAAGTGGAACATGGTTTTCCAACAAAAAGCAAATGATGGTCTTGGTGTGAGGGATGTGAGAGTGGTCAATTTGAGTTTATCACCCAATTGAAGATGGATGTTGTTGCAAGGGATATGGCTCTTTGGAAGGTGGTGTTAGTGGAGAAATATGGTGAAAATGTAAGCGATTTGGTGGAGGAAGATTGAGCTTCTTGGTCAAATTGGGCATCTAGGTGGTGGAAGGATTTGGTGAGTTTAAAGGGGGAGTGGAGCAAGATTGGTTTAATGTGGCAGTGGAGATCAAAGTAGGGAATGGTACAAATCTAGTTTTCGAAAGGTGGCTTGGAGAGGGGAAGTGTCGTTCATGGTTAAATACTTAAGACTCTTATCAATGTTAAATCAACAAGAGGCAACAATAGAAGTGATGAGGGGGGACACTACAATTGGTTGGAAGTGCGGTTTGAGTTGGAGGCGTTAATTCTTTGTGTGAGAATCCAACAATTCAAACAACTTATTGGAAGATTTGAAAGGTTTTATGTGGGGTCAAGGCGAGGATTGTAACACCCGATTCTTAATATGAGATATTAGTATTAGAAATTATTATTATTATTTTTGGTTTGTGTGATTTTATCTATTTAATTATCTATATTTATTGGGAAATGGATAATGAGAATTAGATGAGACTTGTTAAAGGAGGAGAGAAAATAAGAATTAGGAAGAAAATAGCATTTTAATGAGAATAAGAAAATATGGTGCAATTAGTAGTGCATTAGTAAAGCTAGGTAAAAAGTAGGTATAAAAAGTAAGCTGACTAGCGTTTTAATAACAAACCTAGAGGTATGTAGTAATCTGAAAAGATTAGTAACAAACTTAATTAGAGCCTATAAATAGAGAAGATAACTAGAGAGATAGTTACAAAAAAAAAAAGAGAAAATATTAGAGATCAAATAAAAACTAGGGTTGCGGAGAGAAGAGGCATAGTGACAAGAATCTGGAGAGGTAAGGGGGGACTTTTATTCATCATAAGGGTTGTGTACTCATGTCGATAGTGAAGGGTTGTTAATCTTCATTGTTTTCTTATTGCTTTGATGAATCTATGACTAAATTTGTGTCCTTTTGTGTTCTGTGATTATGTGTCAATGTATGCTACTAATTTGTGATGTTTTCATGTCAAATTCGTGATTTAAAATACAATTATTCTGTATTTTGGAAAATATAAGTAAAAGTGAGTTCTTTACTTGTGTTATGAATTAGTTTCGTAATTTTCTTGGGTCCGGTTCATCTGTAGAAATAAGGGTTTTCGATGGAATGAAAATTTGGGGTTGAACTATTAATGATAGAGAAAGACGGTTAGTATTTTTTAAACTAAGAAAATGTTGTTTGGGAATAATGAAAGAAATTAATCGATCATTCTATGAAACGGAAGTACTGCTACTGGAGGTCAATAAAAATTTCATAGGGTTTTAACATATAGTTGATTTGTAAACTAGGTTCAGGATGAAGCATTCTATTAGTATATGTCAATTAATATTATAATTATACATATCTCTTGGTAACTTAGAAAGTCCCAAATCTGCTTCTCATCAGATAAACTTATAGAAAAGTATGTGTAAAAGTTTGCCTTCTAGTTCAAAATATCATGTATTCAATTAATTAATATTTTCCCAAGTTATATAAATATATGGTAATTTAGTAAATTGAAATATTAGTACCTTCTCCCTCTTCTCCATTATAAAATGAGAACAGTGAGTCTTCTTGGAAACTCTTAAATTATGTTCAGTTAATTCTTGAATTAGGTGATTGTTAGTTGATAATAAGATTGATAGTTTACTTATTGAATAAATTGCTACTGTTAAAAACATGTTCGTTGAAATGTGTTGGATCCTTTAAATTAAAGTAGCAATGTTGTTGGAAGAAGTGATTGTTGATTTGCTTATATTATAGTTCATAGTTTATGCTATGAATTCTCCTATTAAACTCTAGATTTGATGATAATGTATCAGAAGTTGATTAGTGGCTGCTATGTATCGTTGATGATACAATTGGACTTTTTTCATGTTTTTAGAATGTAGCAAGGTCACTAAAATTAATGAAGGGCTGAATATGTGTATTGATGTGTTATTTGATGATGTGTAAATGATAAAATATTTGACGATGTATAATTGATATATTATTTAATGACGTGTAAATGATGAGATATTTGACGATGTGTTATCTGATGATGATTTATCTGATGACGATTTATTTAAAGATGTGTAATGTCGAGTCATTAAACAATGTGCATTGTTGTGTCGATACTTGGTGTTCATGCATTCATGGTCAAGTCTATTTAACGATGAGATTTAACGATGGGGGATAATTCAGTAACATACCTCTGATATCCAAATTATTTGACGATGAATAGGTTTGGTACCACATGCATATAGAGTCGAGTTAGGGACATTGCATTCATTGTCAAGTATATTTGAAGATGTAGTATATTTGAAGATATAGTATCTATATATATAAATTTATATTTGAAGATGAGTTTATTTAAAGATGGTGATATGTTTGTGTTTATCAAATGATGAAAGATGATTATTAGATGATGTGAATAATTTATATATGAATGTATGATTGATGATGCTTATGTGTTTTATGCCTTGTTTCTATTCATTTATGATTATGCATCTCTTGTGTTGGATATATTCTCACCCTCTAGTGGCGGGTTGGGCGCCTACACCCTTGTGGTGTAGATTTGCAGGAAGAAGAAGTCTAGTAGTAGTGAGTCTATGAGGATGGCTTTGGAGCCTACTCGTTTACTTATCGCTTTTGGGAGTTTTTATTGAGTCGAAACTCTAATCTGTGGCACTAGGGATTGGGGATTTATTCTATTTTAGATTAGGTTTTAGAATTCTTTTGAATTCAGTTTTGATGTTGATACAAATGATGTGAAAGTTACTTTGATGTTTTGAAAAATCTATTCTGCTGCTACATTTTTAATTTAAATGAAGTGAAGTATTTTTGAATTGAAGAAGATCTGTGACACCCTTGCATGTTAAATTAATTATTGTATTTTTCTTAGAAAATATTTTGTGGGGTTTAGGGTGTTACAGAAACAGAGAGCAGACCATGGAATTCTAAGAAAGAAAATGCAACTGAAACTGAACCTTATGAGCCTTATCAATTTGTGGGACTCTTTATCTTCAAGGAATATAAAAGAGTTAGATGCCTTGGAACAGTTGATGGCTATAGTCTTGAAAAGAATAACAAGCTCGGAGTATGGGTTTTCTTTAATTTATACAACTTACTTAGTGTGTCGCATTATATTTTTTTTTTTTGCAATGTTGGTTTTCTATAATAAAAAATGATAAGTTGTGTTGAGTTTTACACTAAAACAATACTATATCTCGTTCTTTATATATTTCTAAATTTTTTTTGAAAGATCTTATAAAACTATTTGAAATATTGATTATAGTCTCCATATGTAGATATATGTAGACAATTTATTAACGGACAATTATTTGGATGTAGGTTCAATACAAAGTTGATGGGAGGATATAATACATGACCTAAATTGAGGCTTTGTATAGTATGGCAAAGAGTGAGGACTTTTTGTCAACTCAACCATCACTAAATGCAAGGTATACATAGATTGTTATCACAATACACTATAACAAAAAATTGAATTGTCAATAAAAATCATAGATGAAAAAAGGTAGTCTCTAATTTTTTTTGTTTTAATGTATAATAGTCAAATTTCTTAGTCGAAACAACAATCCATGTGGAGAAGATAACTCACGACTTTACTTGGAAGGGTTTGTGCACAATGCAAATCTTTCTTTCTTGTGTTTCCACCCACCTTCAATAATCATGTCCCAGATAGTTTTATTAATTTTCAAAAGAACATGTGACAAAGGATGTGGAATCTAGGATCATTATTTGAAGATTACATTTAAAAGTTATTATTTTGTATTATTTTGAAAACATATGAATTTGATTACATGTAAACCTCATAATTGTATCTTGTTTTAATGATTAAGATATATAATTATTTTGCTCTTTCAACTATATTGTTCCAATTATCTAGTATCATATATAACTTTCTAAATGTTGAGGTCCTAGGTTTGTCTACTTGTGCGGCAAATCATGATGGCATTTAATCGGCTAGTTCAGAATACAAATGTTTGCTAAATAATAAACCATTTGTGATCCCTAATATGTCTTGGCAGTGGATTTGGAAAATTAAAACGTCTGAGGATATCAAATTTTTGATTTGATGTATTTCTCATCAATCCATCCCCACCCTTTTTATGCTCCATCATAGACGTATGGCTCCCTCTAGCTAGTGTGCTCGATGTTTACGATATGAGAAAACTATTTTGCATTGCTTACGGGACTGCAATTTTGCATCCAAGATTTGGCATTCTGTCTGCTTTACTGATATTAATTTCTTTTCCCAAGTAGATGTAGTTTTTTGGATTAAATATAATGGAATTAACCCTTATTTAAATATCTTTTTAGTTGTTCTATGGTGGATTTGGAAGGCGAGAAATTCCACATGTGTTGGTCTTGAGCAAATTAACGATGCCATGGTAACTTATGAAATCTTTAAGCTTTCTTATTTGGTTGATCAATACTTTTAGATCACGGAGCTTTCTAACCCAATAGCTCGTTATGTTGTGTGGCTTCCTTCTCGTATCACTTGAATTATACTTGACGTCGACGAAAGCTACCTTAGTGATATGGGTAGACCAGGTTTTTGTGTTTTGTTTTAGAAAAGGGACTTCTCATTGGATTGATGTTTCTAGCAGTTTCCCTTGTGACTCTAAATACTTGATGAAAGGTCATCTTATGTTATTCTTAGCATGTTTTTTCAGTCATTTTTAGTAGGTTTTAGAAGCAAAAAGGAGGAGTACTAGAACGATTTCCTATGATTTCAGGACTTTTGTAATGTTTTCTATATTTGAGTTTGTAATTCTAATTTACCCGAAACATAGCAATTTTAGGGGTTTTTTGAAGTAATTCACGAAAAAATCATGCAAATTGGAAAATCAAGAACATCTGAAGAATTGTGAAGACTTTGGGAAGACCAAGAATGAAGATTCAAGAGGCCTTAGGAGACTTTACAGTGAGAGGAATTTTGTTCCCAAGTTCCGATGCAAGTTCTTTGAAAACGAAGACCTAAAAACAACGAAAATCTGAGAAACTGGGCCAAGGGAGCATAACCATGCGCCTTGGGAATTCCAAGGTTGCACTTGATGCGCATTGGGCATGCTTTATGTGCCACGATCATTTTAAATGTGAAATATCTCATATGCCAAGTGTAATATCTCGCTCAAAACTCTGTCAGTTAATTGTTTCCGTTTTATTGTGTCTGAGAAAATTTAGAAAAGAGGGGTATTCTAGTATTTCCAAGACACTTACTTATATATAAGACTTTTCCCTTATTTCTCATTCATTTTTCCACTCTTCTTTCTCACAAAATCAGAACAGAACTCCCTCCCTCTCTCCCAAGCACTCGGCTCCCCCTGCACTCATCCCTTACTCATCAATTTCTCAATAATCATCAAATAATTCAACATGCAACCTCAAAATCATGATCCTCTCACTATTTGAAGTATCATGCAAGCATAATTTTCCTCATTTCTTCTCTGTTTAGCCGAAATCACCACCCTCCATAAGAAAATTTGGTAGTGTTCTTTTAAGCTCAACAATGGAAATTGCAAGGGTGTTAATTGGAGCTATTCATAATCTTTTTTGGTGTTAGATGCAAGAGAAAGGAATTTTAATTGAAGTAGAAGCATGTGAGTTTCGTATTTAAGTGTTGATTTTAGCTTAGGGTTTAGGAATTGAAAATGAATTTCATGGATTTAATTAAGAGCTTAATGAGATTTGGGAAAGAACATGAAAAATCATGTGTTATGTTAGAAACTGAGAAGAACATGGAAAATAAACGGATTTTATAAGTTAAATGGTCTGGTTTTGGCTGTTATTGAACTATATATGTTTCGTTTGCAAGTTCATATAAAAGAAGGAATGCTTATGTGAAATTCGTGTAGACATACTTGTGATAAATTTAACATAACTCTCCGAATATAGGTCATATGCTAATGATTTTTAATCCACTGCAAAGAAGACAAAATTCCTATAGTTTAGACACAAGAATTGTTAAATTCTACTAAGTATAGTAGGAGAAAAACTACCTACAAGTTTGAGAAAAGTTTCAGTCATGTTTCTGTACCAATACCCACTCTTTTGTTAAACTGTACCAATTGGATGGTTAACCCTCAAAGCAAAAATTATATCTGTAATCTTGACACCATAAGCTTTCCAACGAGTGTTCGTTTGCTCGAAACAGATATCGTTTGGTATTTTAATTAAATTGTGAAAGTTAAGGTACTCATGCTGGAAATTGCAGGGTGGACCCTACGGGTTTGGCATATGTGAGCCATATGAACCGGTAAGAGAGATGTTTGGAACATGAGGACCGTCTTTTCATGTTGCTCTGATTCCTTGGAGGCTTAGCAGCGTTTAAAGAAACTGATTTTTTAAGATTTGGTTTGATGTAAGAAGCTTGGAAAGAAATTGAGGAATAAGCATAAGTTTAAGCAAGAATGTAGGAGCTTGAGACTTAAAGTTTGGAGATATACTAGTACATGCAAGGTCTCTATGATGTTTATGTATATTGGGCTGTCAAGAACTAGTAGTAATTGAATTTAGAGGACTGGAGAAGATAGAAGCAAGAGCATTGGCGGAGGCTTAAGAAAAAGTTGGAGCAAGCTGTTGAAAGTGGTCAAATAAGTCGTGGTGAGTTCCTCTAGTTAGTTCCCACCTTGGGGTTATGATGATTGTTGTGTGAGACAACATAATTTTCTAGGTTTTGTGTAATTTTCTAGGTTTTGACAACATAATTCTAGGTTTTGCTTGCTTAACTTGCCAATACTTGCCATAATGATGAACTATAGTGTTTATATGGTTTCTAAACATGAATTATGCATTGGGATACTTGGATTTGAGGATTTTGAGCCAAAAACACGTTTTTGCAGGTTCTGGAATTGATAAACTCGCTTAAAGCGAGAAAACACCAGAAGCTACTGGGGTAACTCGCTTGAAACGAGTAGAACTCGCTCAGAGTGAGTTTGACAGTACAACTTGTGTTGTCGAATCGTTCTGTGGTTCAGTAGTGCCGTTTGAGGCCCGATTTCGCAGTACTTTCTTAAAAACATGAACCCCTCAATTCCAAGAACCCACATGCTAGTATTTAATGCTTTCTTGAAAAAAGAAGTAAAAGGCAAGTATTGACATTATTAAGCATTGCATGGCATATGAGTGATAACTCAGGTATAGAATATGTTGGGTAGTGTTCTAGCCCTTAGAGAATGGGGAACATAAAGACTCAACTTACATAGTTGAGAATAGTCATGCTCAGATAGCATTCAGTGGCATATTAGATATATGCAAATAACAACTATTGTATAATACAATAACATAAATGCATCAGATATGCATATAGCACAGATATAGCATTAAACATGCATACAAAAAAGACTTAACAGTTAAAGCTATGAAACGGAGCGGAGCAAACCTAGGTAACATAAGAACCCCAGTTAAAAGGCAAATCCCGAATGTTTCTATAAATGCTTATAGGTTGTGTCCCTCAGCAGGCTCTGGGTTCCGCCGGATGAGATTTTCCCCGCAAAGGAAATCTACACAACGATTATAGTTAGAGGAGTTCTGGTGACTAGCCTTAAATAGGAATTTTCACCGGATTATAGTGGGATGGTGACCGGGTTTACTCCCCTCGGGATCCATTCCGTAAAATGAACTTAGATAAAAATGTTTGTTCAATGCTAACTTCTAACAGTTATATATGAATAGTTTATGAATTATGATGTGTATAAGCATTTGCATATGAACAGGCTTTTATAGCATACAGACGACGATCTTAGTCTACCCCCGATCGTCCAGTTTACAAGATATTAGAATAGCATTCAGATTAGTGGTCTTAGATTTCCCCCGACCACTAAGCCAAGCAGAACATAAATCATGTAGAACAGGTATGTACAAATATATGTAACGATCTTAGCATCATATGATCGTTCAGGTATGTAGAGCACACACGCACATATAATCAACCTCAATGGGTTGTGTTTGTAGAAAGGAGGCAATCGTAGGTATCCCCGAGATTGCCCACATATTAGGTTTTTGGTGGAACTCACTGATACATTATGTCTCAACCCAATCATTTTATGTTTACAGATCAGCAGGTTTCTTGTAGCAAGAGGTAGCAATTATGTAGCCGAATGGATTATCATCAAGTGCTCGTTCGTACGTTGTAGACTTTTCCTATGGATTCAATTATGTATCAGACTTGAGTATTTGACCGTTATCATTTTTACATGTGTATGGACTTGTATTGATGTATGTATATTCATTCAAAACAAATTATGCTGTAATTTTAATGTATTCAGTACTAAGTTAACGCACATGCTAAATATTCTAGATAAATTTAGTATGGGTGTTACAAAGTGCCAGGGCCGTAGGCGTAATTTTATGTGTTTGTGCGGGTTTAGCCCGCGTTTTTAGCCCAAACCCAGTTAGAAACTCTCACTATAAATACCAGTCTTCCTCATTCAGAATTTCTCATTCATAATTGTGGCATTTCAAGAGGAAGACAACTTTGGAGCTTCATGAGAGTTACCTTGATTTTCTAGGGTATATTTTTATCTTTAGTAATATGTTTTTAGTTACCATGTGTAACTAATTCTTTTTAGGTTAGAGTTCTAAGATGAACCCTCTATTTACTTTTGTTGGATAATCATTTAATATAATGTTTTTTTTTTTATTTTTTGTTCGCTATTAAGTTTTATTAGGAAATTCCTTAGTTTATTTATGTAGTAGGTGCAACCCTAGATTAGATACTTAGGTTGTGATAGGGCCTAATATTGATCATACTATCTGGATGCTTATATCTTGATATTTATATCCTTATGCTAATAACTATCTGTTTAGGAAGTCATTAGTTAGTAATTAGCGAAAGATACCGTAATTAAGGAAACAAGTACCTACTTGAAGGAAATAAGTCGTAGCCTAATAGAACCATTCTCTTTAAACCCTGGGTAAGGTAGACAAGATAGAGCTGCATGTTTGTAGAACTACTAAGTGCGGAGAGAGAGTGTGTTATGAGTGTCCTAAGATTCATAGATGAGCTGACCTACTGGAACCTTGTCCTTCATTGCCTTGGGAAAACCTGGAACGCCAATTTAAGTTTATGCTTTCAATTACCTTAGAGACGGTAAGACCCCACACGTAAGGATCACCGTGTGATCAGCAGGTGCATCTTCGAACCTTCTAGGTTTGTCACGTCCCAACGGCCTCATCACTTGTATAGTCTACCTAAGATAAATAAATGCGACATTACTGCTATTTAATATTAAACAATATAAATAGGGCGTATTCGAAGAATCCTAATCGTTGCTTACTTTTCTGCAACCAAAAACAGGTAAACTTACTCTGTTGCAAACAGATAAAAATTGCAACTCTCTAACCCTTATCTTTTATTATATCGTCAACTTATAAAAAAAGTAACGCAAATATTTTGGACGAAACGACAATCCTTGTGGATACGATACTCTACTTATCACTTTATTACTTGATAAACGATTTGGTACACTTGCCTAATTCGATGCGCATCAATACTCATACTTAGTTGGTTAAAATTATTATTTACGAATTAAAGATAGCTAGGAATCAAAATTTTAAGAATATTGTATGTTACTTTGATCCCATGCTCGCTCTCAATCTTATTACTAAAACAATATTCATCTCATTGTTATTCGGTTGAGATTCTCTCTATCCAATATTTGTTTAAGCTTGATTGGAATGTCTTATTAATCCATACCTTAAGATAAGGTAATTATGGTGTTGTCATGTTTGCTAAATTAGGATTTCCGGGCTCTAAGAAGTTATTCATTTGGCATGATCCTCCTCCTAGTCTTATTTCCATTCTAGAGTATGACTATCTGAGGAATGGAGATTGTTGGAGTAAGCCCTAATAGCTAATATATATTGATTGGATTTGGCTTTGCATCATGATATTTATATTTGGCATTTCTTTATTGATTTTGTTATGTTTTAAAATAATAAAGTCCTTACAACAGTTAGTTCGTTTAATGGAACATTAAGTGTGACATAATCATGAAACCCCAGTACACTAAATGACAATTATTCTTAAAGTATTCATAGTCAAGCTTTATTGTGAAGTGGGATAGTATTAAAGAATATAGACTATTATGTGGGTAGACGGATGATCACATCTAACGGATCATGGATAAAGAGTTATCAAGTCTTCACATAGATATAAATATTAAGAGTAATATTTAATTTGGCTAGATGGAATTTGCCCCTCCTACTTAACAGGAGAAATATCTAAGGGCCCAATATTGAACTGGACAAGGGTGACATACTATGCCTTGTGTTCAATATAAACATGAGGGCAAAATTGTAATTATACATAATATCGTTATTACATAAAAGTTTTGTCAAATCACTTGACATTTTTGTCACTCTGGTAGCAGTGATGTGTTGTTAGACACTGCTCACTGTTTATAATATTAAATGTAAAATTTAATATTATTACCAACGCTGCAAAATGACAATTAAACAAGAAAAATAAATAAGACTTATTATTTGGGGGTGCATTCAGTAAGTAGAGCTAATTAGTTAGCAAAAACAAGCAAATGGGTTATTGGGCTTACATCAGTCCAATAGTGCTGACTTGTTTAGCACCCCAAGTGGTTTTATAATTAGAGCCCTTTTGTCAAAGCAAGAATACACTCTTAACCTAATTCACTCTTTTTTGAAACCCTAAATCTGTCTCTTCTCTCTAAGCCTTCGTTCGTAAGAAGCTAGCACTGTGAGTGCAGGAAATTGTTCGTGTAGACTAAGTGGAGGCGTTGTCATTGAGCAGTACTTGTGATCACTCTCCTTTTGAGGTAAACACATAATCCTTTTAAGTTGTTGTTTGATTTATAATTAATGATTTAATCAAGATCCGTTCATCTGAATTTGTTCCGCTAAGTGGATTAAAACTTGAAAAAGCCTCTCTTGAAATCCCTACAATGGATTCTTGACAGAGTAGTTTGTTTTTGGTTTTGTTTTATCCTTGGGTTATTACTATATATTATGATGCGGTGTAGATCTGGAATCTGCTAGATTGCAACAATTGTGTTACAAAATTTACTAATTAAATACAATTTTTTGAAAGAACTAATTAAATCCACATTTAAAATCTCAATAATTAAATAGTTTTTTTCTCTTCAAATTATAGAACTATGAAAGAACTTGTTATAATATTTACTTTATCGCAAATACATTATATTGTAATGTTAATTAGTTTTTTATCTTGTTCACATAAAACACATGATAGGAAAATAAAATATCTTGTCTATATCTTATCATATCTACATCCATATGCTTTAATCTATCTCTCGGTACCATATTCTGACTATCAAATGTGTTCTTAATAGATTACAAACACAACTTATTGCAAGTAAATTTAATGGGAACCTATTAAAAAAAATTTAAGAGAATGGGTACCTATTAATTTGGTTTGGTCATATTTACAAAAACCAAATAAAGACATTACATATGGGGAAAATATATAAATTTATAGATAAATACAATAAAAACAGTATATATGGTAATGAATTATTAATTGTTTGACTGAAATTTTTTTTATTAATTTCCATATGTAATGTTATTTTATTTGGTTTAAACATAAAGTTAATAGATTTATATATTTTTCCAATAAATTTACATATGGAAATCAGTTATTGGGAAAAAAGATTTTGAAAATCAAATTTCATTTGGGGAAAATTCTAGAGACATATTGTATGTACCGAGGTCAATCACACTAATATAAATTAATGTTATTTATGTTACAAACGTTTCTTCTTGGTCTTTCAAAAAAAACATTTCTTCTCAGAGATTTTGAAGGTATTTTTTTTCTTTCTAAATACTTGAGGGTGTGGCAAGAAGTTTTATGAATGATTTTAATAGATTTCATTTGTTTTGAGGAAAATTTTAATAGATTTCATGTTTGCTAAGTTCTTGATCTTCTAACATTCAAAATAACAAAATTTGATTGTTGTGATTGTTAAATGGAATTGCTTTAGGGTTTTGAAGATCTTCACTTCAAAATGGACAACAAAGATAATGATCAATGCTTCGTTAATGGAGGTAAATCATTCTTGATCCCTCATTATATAATATTTATGTCTCATTCACACAATTTTTTTAACTTGGATTTAATTTATGAATTGGATTCTTTCTCTTTAATTGTTACATTTTTTCTTTTATTTGTATGATTCTAGTTTTCTATTAAACTCTGAATATTGTATAAGAATTTTTTTTTCATTTGATTTGGTTTTAACTTGGAAGTACAATAAAAAAAAGTAGAGTAATTAGATATATTATCATAATATTGAAATTAATATATTGTACGAGATCATATGTCGTTAAAATGTTTGTTAATTTTAAAAAAAAACAAATAATTTCAAACAAGAAGAGGAACAAATGTGTGTGTAAGGGGGATATATATATATATATATAGAGAGAGAGAGAGAGAGAGAGAGATAGATAGATAGAGAGAGAGAGAGAGAGATAGATAGATAGATAGATAGAGAGAGAGAGAGAGAGAGAGAGAGAGAGAGAGATCTCAATAGGTGACAAAGAGATAGGACATCATAAGCAAGAGAACTCAAGTTGATCAATCTAGAGTTGTTATATCTCAATTCATCAAATCTAATAAGAAATGCTCCTTTAAGACTATTAAAAACATTGTGTAAAACAAGATCGTTAAAAACAAATCATTCATATTATGGTGAAATTCTGATTGGTTTGTGGACAAGATGAGTCATCTCAATATAAGAAAAGGTCTTAGAGTATAAAAATCATGATAGACACCCTCATATGTGTTGTCTTAAAAATACGAAACTATGGTTTGTGTGGTCTTATGCTTAGGTTGACCATTTGAATAAGATTTTATTTTGAATTTTCATATGAGTTAATCATATTTGAGGCACTGCTAGAGACTAAATGCACTAATATACATATAGATAATGATTTTCTTTATTTAGCTGGTTTTCATTTGCTTTTATATTTTTTTATATTATTTTGTTAAATTCTCTTTTACTTATCTTCATATTTATTTGTCATCTGGTTCAATCTTGGTTGAAGCAATTTAATCATGATTTGAAGGCCTCAATGTTACGATCTTAAGTTCGATTTTATAATCTTAGATAGATACAATTTTATTGTAAAAAATTAATTTAGTTCAATGTAAATAATTTCTCCATTACAAAGATGTAAAGACAAATAACAAAATATCACCATCTCCTTAAAATTACATTACAATTAGCATGGATATTGTTGGGGAATAAGTATTATCTTAATGATTATATCTATGCAAAGGTGTTTATTACAATTTTATTACAAAAATAAAATAATTTCTATCTAAATAATTTGCTTCATAAAAAGATATAAAGAAATAGAAAAAGAGACTATTATCTCCTTAAAATCCCAACAATTAACTTACAGTCATCATTTGTGTATGAGTGTACTCTTAATAATTGTATATGTGTGTACATTCTTTTTTAGAGGATATGTATGTATGCCTATATATGGTAAGTTATATACACACATATTTATTTATACTATGAAAATATAAACTTCGAAGTACAAATTTGTAATGTTGATTTTATTTATAGTTGAAGTTGGTTCTTCTTCGGCTGGAGTTGTCAAAAACATAACTTCAAGCACTTGTGAAAAAACAGGGGACATTGGCGGAAAATCAAAGGTTAGGCCTAAACTATATAGAAATGTAATTTTCTTGCATGATTTTGATGAAAAGTAAGTACTAAAGTCTACATATTCAATGTTTTACATTTTCTTTATTATCTTTGGTATAGAAAATTTAAATTAAGTTTCTTTTACATTATTTGTTATTCTTCTTGTCTTCTGGTTATTTTTTTCTCTTATTTGTGTGGATACGATCCCCCAATTTTAGTTTACCTTTTCTAACTTGAGATGGTTTTGGTTCATGTATCTCATCTTCTTTTATTCATGTTTTCTTTTATTTGTATATATCTAGGATGCTACAGTTGGTTTACAATATGCACCCAATTTTCCACAAAAAAAATTAATTAAATTAATTACTTGTAAGAAATTATATATTGTTCATGATATCTTCGCATAGGATACAAATGGAGTTCAACCAAATGACAGTCTTGAAAAAGATAAGGATGTGCCCGAGCCTAAAAAAATAATAGGTCGTGACATCTGCAAGGAATTTGAAAGGGTTAAAGCTTTTGGGACTGTCAATAACTACATGCCCTCCATGAATCTATTTGAAGTATGAGTTCTTTCATTTTTATACAAGTGATCAATTGTGATGCATGCATTAATTATTATACATTTTTCTTTTAAGTTAATTTATATTTTATTCACATGTATGTTTACATAATCAATTTTTACATTATTAGGACTAAATTCATATGTCCTTGTGAGCATAACTCAATTGGTAGGAACATTGCATAATTTATGCAGGGGTCGGGGTTCCAACCCCGGATCCCCACTTATTCATCTTAAAAAGGTGAATTACTAGCTACTTGACAAAAGAAAAGATTAAATTTATATAAACTATAGCAGTATTGTAAGGATAATTTAAACCGATAACCAACAATAATAGTTCTATTATTAAAATTTGTTGACGTTAATATCTGTTTTTACTTTAATAATATCTACTAATAACGTCACAATTAAGATTTGTTGCCTTTGTAAACATTTTGCACAGACCACGTCATAATATCATGGTTGCGGATGTGTTAACCATTGTGTTGCATCCCCTTGGGTGCGTTTTTACTCTAATTTACAATATTAATTCAATTAGGTCTCGATGTGGTTGTAGGCACTGCTAGAATCCAATATTTTGGCTGCATAATATGATACAATACACAATTTGAAATATATAATGACATTGTATCAAAATTTACTTCTATTTATAAAATATGAATTTTTAAAACTTTAAATAAAATGTTAGTTAGCTAATTGTTATTTAAATTTACTACAAGTTGTTGATTTTACTGTAAACTCTATTAATAACGTGTTCATTAATATTATTTATTTGGATATTTAGGTTTTCTATGATAATGATGACCGAGTGGAGTATTTGGAACCTGGAGAAGTTTTGAAAAATCTGACAAATAAGGAAGATATATGTGAGCCTCAACAAGTAACACCACTACAACCAAGGTATTATGAAAAAAATATAAACAAATACCTCTCTTGATGTTGGATTTCTATCAATTTATCCATTAGGGCCGTATAAATAGTTTTTTCTTTTTTTTATTTGTTATCAATATCTATATTAATGAATGATTAAATGTGTATGATTGTAGCAATAGCTCAGAGAATGATATTTTGATTGTTGCACTTGGGGAGGCATCCATTTTAAACAACAAGAGGAACAATATCTCAAGTAAGAGGAAATTTTGATTGATTGTGAACATTGAAATATTTTACTTTAAGATAACATATTTGCACATTTATAAATAAACATCATAATATTAAATAGAACTATGGGTTTGATTCAATTTACTTTAAGAGAACATATTTACACATTTCTAAAAAAGACATGCATGATTTAAAAATTGCAAATCATGATAGAAAAGTAAATTGTGTTTTTTTTCCTTCCAAAACACACACACAGATATGTGTGTGTGTGTCTGTGTGTGTGTGT
>Ga0315915_1000905_pt1 | contig 33787 bp, 27 predicted proteins | sample MpolbnodulesMG_FD_207738 | JGI IMG/M metagenome (GOLD analysis project Ga0315915, IMG submission 207738) | Medicago polymorpha root nodule microbial communities from Los Angeles, California, United States - branched nodules | ecosystem: Host-associated > Plants > Roots > Nodule | place: USA...
TGATAAAGGCTTGACTTATTGTATAATTCTGCAAAATCTATATCAAGCTGAGACTCAACCACAGGAGAACTGATCTCCAGCATCCATGTGGCTGGATTATATCCATCTTCAATCTTCGGAATTCCTGCAATAGCCTGAAAAATGTTTTGCACAATCTGTAAGGTTACTGCCATCTAACTTATTTAAGTTTATACATTATCAGGGACAAGTTCACCTCAAAGTACTCTATAAGTTTCTCAGAATTTCGACCTAGAGGACCACCATATATCACTTGTCCACCGGCCTTCATCAAAAGCAGCTAAACTCAAGATTTGCCAAGGGTTAGTATAGTTCCTGCTAAATCATTATAAAAATTTAATTTTCAAAATCTTCTAATTCATATTTACCTCATCAAAATTTTCAAAAATGTCAATACTTGGTTGATGAATTGTGCACACAACAGTTCTCCCTGTATCAACTGTGTTTCTAACAGTACGCATAACTACTGCTGCAGCTCTAGCATCAAGACCAGTCGTTGGTTCATCCATAAAGATAATGGAAGGGTTTGCAACCAATTCTACAGCAATGGTAAGCCTCTTTCTTTGCTCAGTTGATAAGCCATCTATTCCAGGAAGGCCGATTAAGAAATTTCTCACTAGATCTAACTCAACTAGCTCTATAACTTCCTCGATAAACATCTGAAGATAATAAGTAGGGTTGTAGACTATTATAATCTGTTTGAATGTCATCTTAATTGATATTTTTCTTATCATTATGCATGGAGTTCGGGGACAAATAATTGATTCCTCGCTAACCACATAAAACAACCTTAATGCATGTGAAACTTGCATAATTATCTTATAACTGTCAAATGTCAAGTTTCTGATTAAATAGGTGGGGATATAAGAGCATATGAGAGGGTGTTTAACATGAAAATTTGTTTGATAATAACATACCTTTCTTGTTTCTATATTAACTTCTTTACTGAGCCGCAACCAAGCAGAAAACAGAAGAGATTCATAAACTGTAATATTGGGAGAGTGGATATCATTTTGTTCACAATAACCGCTAATCCGAGCAAAAGTTGCTTGGTTCTTAGGATAACCCGATATGCTAATACTTCCTTCAATGTAACCACTAGTTTTCCTTCCTGAAAGCACATCCATCAAAGTGGTTTTTCCAGCACCACTTACACCAACTAATGCTGTTAAAATTCCAGGCCTAAAAGCACCACTTATGTCTCTTAGTAGTTGGAGTCTGTTCTCTTCAATTCCTCGTGTCTTCATTTCCTGATTATAAATTACTAATGTGACATTTGGGAGTTGTGATACTATAATATATTTTCAAAATTATTTGAAATTTACTATTGAAGTAAGATGACTTTATTACACAATTTTTTTTTCATGTAAAGTTAATTTCTGTGTTCAACTTTATTTTATTTGTCTTTTAGTGATAATAAAAATCTTTGATCGCACACGTCATAAACAATATTATGCACGCACACATGCATGTACATACGCACACATACCTTTTACTCCTCAATGTTTAACCATTATGTATTTTAAGTATAAATGTCAAATCCAAATATTTGGCACAGCTAGAAAAATATACAAATGTCAAAGCTAAGGATAAAATGTTCATTGAATAAAGATGTATTAGAGGTGAGAAATAAGAGGATTTGATAAAACAGGGGTAATAGGAATTTACATTGGGCATATTGATGTAATAATTCACATTTTCAAAAACAAGTGACAGAGGCTGAAAGGGTAACACCATTCCCTTCTTGAATTTTGCATTCTTTGCAGCTTTAGGAATTGAGCTATTCGTGCTGTTTCTTACTTCCATGTCAACGCCTGTAGTAATCACAATTATCTTAGTGTTCATTTCCAATTGGCATGAATGATTATGGTAAATTGTTTGTTAGTATAAAAAAATTACGCAGAAATCATATCAATGGTGTACACTTGAAATAGAGATAAATAAGCTACTCATTTTGGTTAAGGTCAAAATCATTTTATGATAGAATCGGCGTTTTTTTTTTACTAATAGCAGAGTAGAAATAAAATAATAATTTAGTCCTTCAAGTATCACTCTTTCTCCTATTTAGTTCCTAAACTATATGAAAATAACAAATAGTCCTTAAATTAAATGAAATCCATTTAGTCCATGAATGATATAAAATCCGTCTCTCCAGTCCCTAGTATCACATCAGTACATAACAGTAGGCACTAATTTGACGAATTTTATATATTTTAAGGACTAACTTATGGATTTTTTGAATTTTAAGAATAATTTATTATTTTTATATACATTAGGCACTTTAGAGATTATTTTCAAACAAAATTTATTATTACCTTCAAACGATTCAACATTTGAAGCAGAACTTTCTGTCATTTCTCCTGTTGTTTTTTCTACTGAGGAGGACTTCGTTGTGCTTTCTCTATTGTCTTCCTGTTCCACTATGATAGATTTTGAGCTTCTGAATGCTGCAATTTAATTTCAAAGTGATATCAGAGTTTTTTTTTTTTAATAACGATTTTTCAAATAGTTGTCCATGCTGCAGGATTGGTGGCTTTGCTTTTCTTGATATGGTTATCTAATAGGTCTCTTTCTAGTGTTCCTTTATAATCCTCTCTTTTAATTGAGTTATAAAGATTATAATATAACAATTGAAGAAACAAGATTTTACAGATGCAAACATGCAAAATCAAAAAAGATAAGATGGAAACTTACGGTCCAAGTAAGTTAGAGCGAGAATGAAACAAACATTGAACAATAGAGAAAATCCTATAAGAGCACCGATAGATATCCAATACCAATAGTCTTCTGTAAATATGCCTCTGGCCTTAAGAAAGGCCTTCCCAACTGTGGGTTCATCAATTCTGGGGTCGATATTAGGCTGTGAAAAGTGAAAAATCAGCAATTAATTGATAGTTATGTTATAAGGTTGAAGAACAATGATAATCTCAACAAGAATAAGATCTCACAGTACTCCATCTCTTGTCTAGAAATTCATTGATGCTTATTGCAGTCATTCCATACATCATAGGTGAAGCATAATAGCACCATATCATCCATGGATCAATATCATCTATATATGAAGATATGGTTTGCAGTGATTAGATAAAAATAATCTATTTCACATGAAAAATTAGAAATCTCATTTAATATTGAATATTTTTTAGTAATGTGTAGATGTATAAAGAGAAATTGCTACTTACCTCTTGAAACAGTAAATCCACTTAAGACGAAAATAACTAAAATTGTTATGGAAGCAAATGTATTAGCCACAACTCTTGTCCTTCCAATTGCAGCAATGAACCGGAAAAGGGATAGGGCCATTTGGTTCACACAAAAGAACGCCAGTAGTTGACGGAAAAACCTACTAGGTGCTGGAGCAAAACCAATAGTATAATAAGTGAGGATGATCCATAATACTGATTCCACTATAGAAAGAGGAACTCTGAGGACCCAAATGGGCAATGCAAAAGCCCATGCTGGATAAAATAGGAAATCTCTCTGTTTGAAGAAAACAGGAAGTCTGTTAACAGTCATTGCAAGTTCTGCTGCTCCATTGAACATCACATTGATAAGACTGAAAAACAGTGCACCATAATATTTTCCTCCATCCTCAAGTTTACCGTGCTCCATTCGTGTTCTAAAAAATACTGTCATGGTAATTATAGACATGATAGTAATCTGAAAAGTCTTAAATATATATACAAAATAGCTGCGCTTCATGAATAGCCATTCTCTTGAAAAGCATGCCTTGAAGAGTTCCCATTTGGAGATTCCAAACTTCTCCTTTACTAATGCAGCATGATGAGTTTTACTAGAATCAAATGGAGTTTTAATCTCTTCATGAAGTTCTCTACCAATGTTGTAATTGTTGAAGTGGATTACAAAATCAGGCACACTAATATATTGATAAGGTATGTCCCTTCTGAACCAGTACTGCTCTTGATCCTTTCTAGAAGTTACCTCTTGTAAAAAGTCTGCAATTCCTTTCCTTTCTGGGCATTTGAAGCCCACACTTTGAAAAAAATCCAGAACGCTCTCCCGGGGACCTTGATAGACAATCTCACCTTCTGAAAGTAACATTATGTCATCAAAAAGGTTGTATGTTTCTGGTGCAGGTTGCAGAAGTGAGATTATCATAGTGACATCCGTGATATGAACCATTTGCCTCATAAACCTGACAATTTGGAAGGTTGTGGAACTATCCAAACCAGTTGAAATTCCATCCATAAAGAGTGCTTTTGCAGGTCCTACTAACATTTCACCTGCATTGTGTTTTTAATTATGAATTGAGATTGAGAATTGATAAAATGAATATGATTCTATGCAAAGATTCTATGCAATAGTGTTATTATTCTATAAAGACTTGCTATTTGAGAAGCAGGCGACGCTTACCAGTGGTCAAACGCTTCTTTTGTCCACCAGATATGCCCCTTCTCATCTCATCTCCCACCAAAATATCAGCACACAATTCCAACCCAAGAATCTATGTATTATATAAATAAATTGGATGAAAGAAAGTTGGATTAATGTTGACTAAAAATTAATCAACTTTAAAAGTAATAGCATAACCAAACCTTGAGAATATAATCTGTAACAAGACTTGTTTCTTGACCTTCCATTGATGTTACTTTCATGAAAGCATCTATTTCAGGATCTGGTTTGATTCCTGCTGCTTTTTCGCGCCTTGACAATTCTGTCAACATATCATATCTTGTTCCAACTCCCAAGCAGCGACCGGAGAAGTCAAGCGTCTCTCTCACTGTCGTTTCTCCATGGTGAAGATCATGCTGACTAATATAAGCACATGTTCTTTGAGGAACAAATTCTGACAGTTCATGACCATTGTAAGTGACTCTTCCTGATACCTGTTGAGAATTTTATGATGCATTGCATATGTTTGGTAAACTTATATATGGGAAATAGTTATTCTTTTTAAAAATTATCCTGAAGATCCTTTTTTTTTCTTCTTCTTGAAATGAATTATTCAAAATGATTTAAATGACAAATTATAATCACTAATGTTAGGAACATACTCACAACTATTGAGCTACAATTCATTTATATGATGCATTTATCATTTCGGAAAAAGGAATTAGGATGGGATTACAAACCCTAAGATCCTTGTCCAATTTCCCTGCAAGTGCCTGAAGCAATGTAGTTTTTCCTGAACTTGGAGGTCCCAATAATAAAGTCATTCTGAAAAAGAGACAGAAAATAAAATCTAGTTACCAATATATTCTTTATTTATTATGTATGAGAGGAGTTATATATTCAAGATTTTATTATATAATAAAAAGTCAACATGGAATTATAAACTCATTATGACTCTATTCTTGACCGTTTTACTTGTTTTTGTAAGGTTGACTCCAATGTTAAGCTTAATTCTTGTATCTTTATTTTGATAATGTCTAATAGAAGCCACCTTTTCTTGAGTTGTTCGTTCTCATACAATATCTGAACTGCTAGTTGTCTACAAATGGATGGGACATGTCTTAGATTTTATATTCGGCATAACTCATCCTTATAAAACCGGCTTGTGAGATGAAGATTGCCCCCACATATTCATGCTATCTCTTATATGTAGGGAGGAAAGAAAGGTTGGTTTGCTCTTCTCAGCATGGTATGGTAATCTTCTCAGTTGTATTTAATACATTGATTCTATTTTGTATTGGGTTGAAGTACAACCTATTTTGCTTATAAAAATGATTTTTAAATCATTTTCTCAATTTTTATTTTCTCAATTTCACATGAAATGAAGAAATGCAAATTTCTTCTCTTTATGAAGGATTTTGATGCATAATTAACTTTGAGTTCATGTTTGGAACATCACTGTGAATAGAAGATTTGATTTAGAAAACATGGAATTGTTAACCCATATAGCATCACTAATTAAAGTACCTTGATGGTTTTATAATTCCACTAACATCTTTCAGTATCTTTGCAACCCTTTTCTTAAATGCCAAAATCTTGATATAGCCCAAAAGTCCCTATTTGCCACAAACACAAATAAGATCATAAGTCAATATAAGTAAGCAGGGCTAAGTTATATAAAGTGCGTATAATTTACTTGTTAATGGAAAAATAGAAAGAGAAAAAAAACAAAGTTTTGTTGTTCATTGCTTCACGTTTCATTCTATTTCAATTTAAAATTTGTTTGAGTAATTAGTCTCATTTCAATTAGTAATGCACTAAATGAATGTATATAAAAGATATGACTCATATATTCAATGTATTTAGATTTTAGTGGATGTGAAGTTTTTTAATGAGTTGTGTTCTTTACTTTGTTACTCTTCAACATTTTTACAAGTGTAAAAGTAATATAAAATATTATTACCATAGGACTCATATATCATTTTTTAAATAGAAGGGGAAAAAAGGAGTAAATATATTGCAAATTATCAACATGTAAAGATCCTTTTCACTGTATATTCTATTTTCAAATAGGGTACAGGTAATGCCGTGATCCATATGGCAGAAAATAGAAGGAATAATTCAAATCGGATCTGCCAACAACATAAATCATTTAATATATTTTTTATAAACTATTTAAAAATACTCTAATTCGGCTGAAAAGAAAATACTCTAATTTAAAATTAGAATAATAATTGTATACCTCAATTTTTAATTTATTTTAAAATATAGAAAATTTTAATTTATTTCAAAATATAGAAATTAAGAGTCTATCTAAATTTTTTTTGTTGAAGGAAGAGTCTATCTAATTTTTGAATGCAAGAGTCTATCTAAATTCAAATTCTGATGGAATTAAAATTGAAAGTGTGAACTATAATTTCATGTGAGTCGTCTAAATAGATATGATATGTTTCTTCTTGTGTATAGAAACCATGAATAATTAAAATTGTTTAGATAAGATAGTAAAGATCCTTCCTTCAAGCTTATTTAGTAGTCTTGAGTTCGATCGAATCTGAACCATATGAATGCAATAGTCCAACCCAGTAGTATTCACATTTGTGTGCAGAGATACTCGATTAAGTCGGGTAAAAAATATAATGTTATATTTGTTGAACATACCTCTATTACATTCAGAGTAGCATTGACTAGTGTTGGCAAGGCCCTGGTTCCATCATAGGCATCTCCTTCAACTGATAAATTTTCAAACCGGACTTCAATCTTAGGAATCTCAATTCCAACCCTATAGTAGCAGCAATAAACAAAAAAGACATGTAAAACCAGTTAGTAGAACCTTGCACAAAACAGATAAATTAGAAAGTAAAAGCAATTCAAATCAAACCAAATATAGTTATATATCTACCTATCAATTCTGTCCCTCATCTTGTGGAGAAAGTTCTCATTGTCTTCTTCAGCAGTCTTAATTATGCTCTCAAGAAGATGCTTCTTTTCTTCTACTCCAAGCTTTGTGATATCAACCTCTTCATAGTTAACCTTTCCATTATCAAGAACTTGCTTCAAAATCCCTTTTCTCATTCTATCATAAGTTGGAAGCCTCCATAAAGCTTCCCATTTCAAATCCTGCTCTTCATTTATTTCGCTTTTAGTTTTCTCATGGAAGCGTGCTGAGGTCCGAATCAACTCTCCGAAACTCGTCCTCTTCTTTAAATCACTCATTGGCCTCACAATATCTTCTTCAACCATTTCTGCTTCCATATCAATCAAATATGGTATTCTTTTTGTTCACTTATTCTAGTTCTAAGTTAGCATTAAAAATTCAAAATAAATCAAGGAACAATGATTCACTACTCACACAAATAAATTCATCTATAACATGATGATACAATACATACATGCAAATTTAAAGTTTTTGAGCTCTATACTATATTTTGTGATTTGAGGGTCAAGGGTTTATCTAAGAGTAACAATTGACATCAATTGAAAAACTATATCTTAAGAAGAAAAAATGCATTATGCAAATGAAAAAAGATGTAGAAGGCATAACAAACTAAAGTATTTTGGTGACAGAAATGAGTTATACCGTTATAATTAATAACTCGTAGGAATCTACTGTTAAGTGAAGACTTAATAATATTATACTAGTAGAGTTAATTGAGACAGCATGCAATTGAGTACCAAATAAAGTCAAAGGTTATGGTGAGAGCCGACTTAGGATGTTACCTTCGTTGTACACTCCATTAACCCTATGACAATTGAATGAGACAAAGCAAAAATATCATATTTTCTTTCATTGGCAAAAAAATATAGTTTTTTTTTTGGCATGAAGAAAAAATTGGTGGTAACAGTGTAGCAAATGATACACGAGCAAATATTTAAAGCAACATTTTGAATATCTTTTGTTCAACACGATTGTTATGTGATATGTGCCTTGCACGAGCTCTAGATATTATAGATAGATGGAGTATGGATCAAGTTAATTCTCTATATAGGTGAATTAAATGCCACTGCATTAGCCTATCATATATATAATTCGTCCACATGAGTTTAGCTCAGTTGGCATGGACAATGCATAATATATGTAAGATCTAGGGTTCGAACCCCAACCACCAAAAATATATTTATATACATAGTCAGGATCCGTTGACACCAAATCTTAACTGTCCAATTTATTTGATCAAAGGTTCATAATAGTCTTCAAGTTAACTCGTTAATATTTTTTAACATTGTTGCATTACTTACAAGGCTCACCCAAATTTTCAATCACCGGAATCGAAAACACTATTACATCATGATACATTGATACTCCTTATTCTTTGATGATAAATTTGTTATTCCTTGTCTACATCTCCTATTCCCTATTGTTAATTCCTCCTATGAACGGCATCTGCCAAATCTATGAAAAACATCGTAATTGGAGAGGAAAATAATGAATTGGGGTATTTTGGATGGGTTTGTATGAAAATATTACTGTTTAAAAAGATTTGGATGTATTAGTTGGTAAATCATTAAAAATAATTAATGATTGTAGACACTTAATGAAAACTGATCTAACGAATTCGGATGTAAAATTCATTAAGAGACAAGTCAATGGTGTCGTCTACTAAGGAAGCACCATATAATGCTAGTTTTCATATTTATCACAATATTTCACATTGTATTAAGCTTATTTCTTTAAAAAAAATCATTAAAAATAATTGCACATTAAATACCTGCCAATTCTTAGTGTATAGAAAACTCAAGAGATGCTGGGTATGAACGGCATTGTAATTAAGATCGGTGAGGAGAACTAGTAAGCTTATTAATTATTAAAAATGATAATCGTGTACGCGAGAAAAAGGGTGAGTTGGTTTAGAAAATATTAGGAGCTTTTGATTAAATAAAATAGACGGTTAAAATTTAGTGTCAACGGATACCGACTCTATATATTTAAATAAATTAATTATATTTACAATCTATACAAAACTATACACTTTGTATAATCATTATTTGAAATAAGGGAAATGTTAGGGACCTTAAATAGTAACTTTTTACGAAAGTTTGTGTAATCAATGTATTGAAAATTAAAAATTTTGACTTTTTTAAAAGATAATTACATAATTTAGAATGTTTAAAGAGTGTACCGGGGGCACTCGTTAACATGACCATTGAAATAAATATCAAATATCAATATCAATGTATTGTAATTCATTTAGGCTTTGTTTAGGAGTTTGTAGGGCATGGGAAGGGAGGGCTTTGGGAGGTGAGAAATACAGAAGAAAATAGAGAAATCTTTCACATTTTTTTGAAAGGGTATTTTTTTAGAGAATGATAAACTAATGCTTATGATTCATATATTTTTAATATTAAGAATATTATAACAACATATATTAAATTTGACGAATTCATATAAATTCTCCAAAACCCTCCTCTAATACAACTTTTTAGTCCCTCCAAACGATGAGGAATTTGTGTCATGAAGAAAAATTAACCCGCCAAAGCCCTCCCCCCCATGTTCTCTATTTCTTCCACTTACTCCTTACTTTTTTTCAAAACTCTTTCCTTTCCTCCCTTTCCTTCCAAACTCACAAACAAAGCCTTATACCACAATATTAATCTTCCCTCTTTCACACGTGTCAACGATGTACCAACAAGGTATGATAGGATCTATACACTTTGTATTATCATTATTTGATAAATAGCCGACTAATCAAGTTTTTTGAAAAATTCAAATAGTATATATTATTAACCAGGAGAGGGTCCCATACATGAATAGGTATCCTGCTTTACAATAAACAAAACAGATATACCCAAAACAAAAACACCAAAGTAATTAAATTAATGTATAGTCACCTTACACATTCAACCATATATATGGCTTGAAAATTGATAATAAGCATCCAAATTCAGACTTTATTTATTATGCAGTAAAGAACAAGCAACCATGTCTTGGCAGAATTGTCACCGACTTAACTTCAAGATTTGCTCCTTATATACTGACTTCGATCGCCGCTTCATAAATTTCTAAAGGAGTTTGTTATTTATTGGCACATCAATTTGAAAAAAAAATTGACAATAATTTGCTTAGTTAACACAGTTTCAATATTTTGTTAATTATATTCAACTAGTTAATAAATATATTAAGGAAGCACAATTCATTAAACATCTTTAGAACTTAATTATTCACAATGTTAAACATTATTAACCACGATTTTCAAGTATATAATTGCAAAGATTTTTCTCTTATGATAGGCTGATTCGCCGTCCTTTTAAATCCTCTGTTTGGCCCAGGGTGAAAGAGCACATGGACACAATTCTTACAAATTTTAGATTTCTGCTCTCCCCCAGCAAGTTTCGCTCTCATCCAGCCAAACTGATCAAAATACCTCTACGCTAGTTAACTAACACAAGTATAAAAAAAACGGGACTTAGTTTTTACACATGCGTGACTTAAGTCACGCTGCATAAGTTAACTCACGCAGGTGTTAACACATGTGTGTGCTAACTCACGCTAGTTACAAAGATCACAAAGTTGCACATGTGTATCCTTAAACCAAAACTGTTGTTAGGACAATTGTTAATGCCCATGGCCACAATGAAAACAACAACATTAACAAACACAAAAGCAGGTACAAGCCATGAGCATGACTCCCTATGATTCTCAGCATCATAAACATATGAATAATTGTTTTTTGTCCTACCACTTTCAACATCTCTCCTAGAATTCATTTTTTTGTTGTCCATAACTCTCTCTCTCTCAAACAAACAAACAAAACCAATATCAAAGTATGAAATTTTTGTTGTAAAACGGTGCATATAGAGAATGAAAAAGTGGCAGGAGTGGGTGATAAATACCTAGTAGTGGGGTGATAAATGCCTGTCCCTCACATGTGCAACTTTGTAACTTTGTGATCGTTGTAACTAGCGTGAGTTAACTCATGCATGTGTTAACATCTGCGTGAGTTAACTCATGCGGCGTGACTTAAGTCACGCATGTGTAAAAATTAAATTCCATTTTTTTTACACTTGTGTTAATTAACTAACGCAGGGGTATTTTGGTCAGTTTGACTGGATGGGAGCGAAACTTGCTGGAGGAAGAGCAAAAATCCAAATTTTATCCGGTTGATTGGAAATGGAGAGCACACTAATCTATGGCTTGACAATAATTGGCTTGGTACTATTCTTGTTTCTATTTTTAATATCCATCCTTCCACCTATCACCATTTAAACAAGTTATCTATTTTTATTGCCGATGGGAAGTGGAAAATTCCAGCGTCTTTTTTGGCTTACCCGTTGGTGGCTGCCAGGATCGTATCACGCTCCCGATGATATCCCTGCCTGATCAACGTGTTTGGTCCTACTCTCCAGATGCTAAGCTTACTGCCAAACATGCTTTCAACTATTTGCATCATCATCCTATTACTTTGGACTGAGCTTCTATCATTTGGCGTTCATCCATTCCTCCTTCCCACTGTTTTATTTACTGGCGCTTAATGCACCATAAGCTTCCAATTGACGAAAATTTAAGGTCACGTGGGTGTATTTTGGTTTATTATCTGCATGTTGTGCTATACTATTGATCAGACTTCTATGTTACTGTGCCATTGTGCATGCAGTTCACGCCATTTGGATGGCCAAGAATATTTTACCTTTTAGTTCTGATAAAATCTCTCTTCATGCGGCAAAAGCTAAAATTGTATCGTCAGTTGCTTTGAATGGTAATATTTCAAAAAGTTTTACTTTTTCTACCCTATGGCTTTCCTCGCACGCCCTATTTTTTTTCTTCCAAAATTACCCCTGGTTCGGATTTCGTTTTTCGGATTGAATTGTTATAATTTACCAGATGTATCCGGAATTTAAAATCCGGAGTGGCCTTTTTCCAGAACTTTTTCATTTTTAAGCTTTGAGATTTGTAAATAAATGTAAAAAAAACATATAAAACAGAAATAAAAAGATAAAAACAACTCATTTCATTAATATTTGAATAATACATTCCAATAATGTTGAAGCTTTTTAAGCTTTTTACATAAGAACCTAAAACTATTCCTAATTTTATTACATAAGAACCTAAAACTATTTCTAAGGGGAGTAAGCTATACCAGTGGCTCCGGCTGAGAGGACATACCAGTGGCTTCACTGTTGGTGGGGAGACAGAGGGGGCACAGGGGCCTCTAGGGAGCAAGAGACCATGATGGTCAAACTTACACCCAGATTGACCCCTTCCCTATTGACCGATCATATGACCCCTGATGGATTTTCAAAGAGGTCTCTTTCTATGAAAGGCCAACGATGAAAACACATCGTTGTAGAAGGAATAGGAGAAGAGGAGAAAGAATGTGTGAAAAATTTTGAGGAAATGAAGCATATTTATAGGGGAGGGAGGGTAAAAAAAAAGGTCGGAAGCCATAATTACAGTCAAAAAAACGTGTAAAGTCTATGTAAAAACACATTTTTTGACTTGACCACCGTCCAAAACGTTTTCTTTGTGATGCAGACCACCGGCCAAAATGGTTTGGTGTAGTCCGGATTATATAATCCGGAATGCATCATGGTTTCTGGACTATATAATCCAGAAAAATACGATACTGGGGTGTATCTACGCGAAACTTGCCTTTTTCAGTAGGTTGATGGATGGTTCGGATTTTATAATCTGAATTGCTTCAGCATTGGATTCTTTTGTGTGACCCACATTGCACTGACAGTTTTTGTTGTCCACAACGCCCAGATACCTCTATAAATAGGGGTCCCGGTTTTCATTACAAGTAAACTACACCAGAAAAAAAATCATGAAACTCCCTGGCTTTGATCCGAACACCAAGCTAGCGGCAATCTACTACAACTGTGAAACACCACCCCATCTGTTTAGGATTCGCAACGATGTCACCCTTTCCGAGCTGAAGGATGAGCTGGATAAAATCAACCGTCAACTCAACCACAAAGACACGAGGAGGGTGGTCGGTGTTGAATATCGATGTCCATTGTCCGACTCAGCTGGATCTCTTCGCTACAGCCGGATGAAACTCAAAACGACGACGACGTGAGAACCATGTTCTCTGTCTTTGGTCAGCACAGTACTGGAGGACCGATTGAGTTGGACGCTTCGTTGGTTAGATATGCTGAACAAATTCTAAAAAGTTTGATCCGGCCCAGGAATTATGAAGAGATCAGGGCACTCTTGGAACCACCAGACGAAGAAATTAGTTTAGATGATCTGTGATAATGTGCTATGTTTTAATTAATCGCGTGTTTTATGTTGTTTTAATTGCGTGTTAGTTATGTGTTGTTGAATTAAGTTGTTGCATTATATATATATATATATATATTATTTAAACTTTCATTATGTTTTAATTTACGTCAAAGATGTTCATCGTTTATGTTATTATGGTTTTTTTTTAACTTTTTATTTGTCTTATGTTGCTTCTTTTTATGTTATGTACCTTTGTTCTATTTTTTTCGAAGTCATTCGCCAAGAAAACGCTCCAAATAAAAGGGCCTGATGAAGTTCGAACTTTAAAAATCCGGGAAAACTTCATGCTATCCGGATTATAAAATTTGGAACACCTCAGTAACATTTTGGACGGTGACGTTTCACCAAGGTTTGGCCGGTTAGTGGAGTTTTAATGCGTTTTTTGGATGGTTTTGAATGAAAAACACGTTTTCCTTGGCTTCCAAATGACCTAGGACTTGTTTTAGGCTATAAAAAGGCTTGGATCTTCAACATTTTCTTTCATTCTTCTTCACCTCCTTTAATTGCATTGCAACTTATGCGGAGGTCGTATAACAATCAACAGAGACCCTTGACATCAAAGAAAGACACAAAATTTCATAGTGTATGCGTCCGGATTTTATTTTCCGAAAACACTAACAATCTGGTTCAGAAAACGTAATCCAAACCAGGTGTATTTTTGGAATTTTTGCAGGGCGCGCGAGAAGGCAGCAGGGTGGGAAAAGTAACTCCCTATTTCAAAAGGTAATTGTCTACGGTCTCATGGGAGCCCCAAGTTAGCCAATAATATTGCAACAATTCACAAACGCAGTCCTTATATTCGTGTTAGATGGAAAAACAAGTTTTTTTTTTTTAATTTCCATATCATTTTCCTACTGCTTCATAGCATATTTTCATTGTAGTCTTCCAGTAAATTGAGGTAAAATTGGGAAGACGCCATGATTCTAAATTCAAATTTGAGGAGGAATTCAAATGTGCAATCAAGACTGCAGTGAAGCAACTTCTTAATGTTGTTATTCCCTCACGGGAAAAAAATGTTTTGTTGCATAAAGGCATCATTTTTTTTAAGGAAATCTCACTCCTGGTGAAACTGGTTGAACTATATTGGCAAATTAAACAAACTGGTTATCTAAGTCCATGTGAAGATGGAAAACATAGAACAAAAGGTGAGATGAGGTGTGACCCTAAACTGCACTAAAAAAATATACACATATAGTCGGATGAGTATCCAGGTATACAAAATCTTTAACAGACTAGGAGGAAATGAACTATATAAATAATGAGATTTCGTGACAACCTTAGATTCATCCCTTGCTCATTATTCTTCAACCTGGGAAGAATAGATTCAATTAGCCACAAGGGGTAAGCTTCGAATTTCCTGCACCCCGCGGATTATCATCCTTCCAATCATCCAAAGCTCTAGCTCTATCTTGTGCAGCATCGTCATCTTCATCCTCCTCCTCTTCACCTGGCTTAAACTTCCTATCATTGTGCCAAGATGAATTAGCTTCTTCAATAAATCTGGCAGTGTTCTCTTGCCATGTATTCATTATTTCCATTTCTTTTAATCCTGCTTCCTCAATGCTCATAGTTGGCATCCTTCAACAAAATATTAAACTTAGCATCTCAAAAAAATGTACGTTAGTACTGATCTTCTATCATTCATAGGCAATGGAACAACAAAACTGGAAGGGAATTAAATTTCATTTCCTTTCAGGCATAACGTATTCTAATGGACTTCTTATATTTTCCCTATTCCAAAGCCTTTCAGTAGCTAAGAAAATGTGCATTTTATTGATAAATGGGATAAATATGTACCTATGACTGGGTTGGAAGACCTGAGCTGCCATTCTTTCTCTCTCATTTGTAAAACTTCCATTCACAAGACTTTGTGGCCCAAATATTAGTGGTTGGTGTTTGTGATCATGTGCTTGTGAGGCTTGTGCTCTTCCTTCCAGAACATCTTGAGCGAAGGTAGCACATGTGATTGGTGGAGATGGCTTAGTATACTGTGCACGAACTGCAGCATTGCGATGCCAAGCTTCTGCTTTTTTAGCACGGTCATCCATAACATCCTTAGAAAACTCCTGATCCTCATCCTAAAACATAGCAAAATTACAAGAAACCATGAATAAAACCAGATTTCATCCCAGAGAGAAGTACAATTTCACATTCCTCTTTAAAACAGAACATGTCTCATAGATTCACAACACATCTATATGCTTCAAAGCCTGATATTCCAGAATTAGCAAGTGAAATGTAAAAGTCTAAAAAAAGTTCAGTTCTGCCAGGTTATAACAGTTCTTTAAGCTTTAACTTAGAACTTAACAACATCCCATAAAGGTCTCACCATAATTATGGAAATATAAAATAGTGGCAGTATATAAAGACCTCCACCATAATAAAGGTACTTCAGTAAGGATACAAAGCATTTTACTACCTTCGATTGTCTATCCTTTACAGCAGAAAGCATCTCCTCCTCTTTCTTAATCATTTCCAGAAGATCAAATGCCTGGAGATTTCAAGACAACCATGAGAAAAATGGAAATATAAATTTAAACAAGTGGAGCTGTTGCACAAGTAGGAACAAACCTTACAGATCGCCAAAGATATGCTAGTATTCCAAGCCTGGAAACAAGAAGAAAAATAAGTGAATGGCATTATGAGCAGGTATTGTTTATACATATAGATATGTTTTTGAAAGTGTGGAATCGCCATAGTCCATTTCATAAATCACACGCTAGTCAAACAATATATAGGACAACTTTAGGTCCCACAAACCTACTTTTAATCCCATCTAATGTTAGATAAATCCACCAGGTGAAAACACATTTTCAGGGAAGCTGTCATACAGCATAAACCCAATAAATAAAGTAGCAGAAATGGAGTTTAGCAGCACTGAGCTAAAATAAGTATCAGATCAGATCAAATACAAACCTCTCTTTCTTCTTCTCCATCGTCATCCAATAGTTCTTCCTCTCCTGCCTCAACAGGGGTGGACAAGGCAGCTGCTTTAGTAGAACGCCCACGCCGTTCCCTCCGCTCATTTATTTCCAACAACTTCGATTCTGCAGCTTTTTTTCGTTTAAATCTAGCTATCTGCATAACAGATATAACATTATTAAATAAACTAATTGTGAGCATTTGGATGTTCATCATTCAAATTCGCTTGTTCAATTTTCATATCAAGGAAATAATGGGAAAAGGAGTTAAATATACAAATATAAAATGAATTGTATAAAAGTCATATCATAGCATTGCAAAAGAAAAAATAACACCTTTCTGGCCCTCTGATCAGCAACAGATTTTGGTACCCCTTGCATATAAGATTCTAACTCCTCTTTTGGGACCAGCTCCATTGCCTCACAAAATGAGATAAATTCCTAACAAATAGTTTTTGCAGTAAGCTTCGATAAAAGGACATTAATTAAAATAACGGGGATTGAGCATATCATGTTGAATTGGTTGTTGGAACTTGGAAGCGGGGGCAGGTGTTTCCTATCTAGTAATCAGCTCTCACCTTCAGTTTTGCCTGGGAAGCCTTTAGAATCGGTATCCTGTTTTCATGTGCTATTTTTTCGGTTAGCTCAGCGAGATAATACGGCACCTGAGGGAATCATAACAAAAAATAGATAAACACTAATTCATAAGTTATCTTCATTAATGCATAAATACTAAATTGAAAGTACCAGTTGTTGCACACATTCCTTATAAGTGATGTTTAGGAAGAGATAATGTACTAAATTTTCCAGGTTTCACTTGGTTTACTTAGCATACCAGGATATACTTGAGATCGGTGGTGGAGATATCATCTTTGGTTTCATTAGATGAGAACAAACCCAGTTTATTAATCATCTCCTCGCATTTATTCAGAGCTGAGCATCCTTTCTTCACTATCTCCTGAACAAATTACAAACAACTCAATTAACAAACATCAATACAAATACAAATGAACAAGACACGAAAGTCTGCGTGCGTACCTGATCTGCACCAGACTCAATGGCCGTAGCGTGGATCTTTCTTGCTTGTTCAAACACCGCCGGTAGAGGCATCTCCTCCATCTTAATCTCACCCATCGCTGCTATTGTGGGATTCAGGAGGAGTTAACCGTGATGGAAAATATTTTAAGCACTCAAATTTTATAAAAACTATTAGGCTAAAAAAATCTATTTTTTCCCTTAAAAAAATCCTTTTTTTATTATTTTTAAGTGTTTGTTTAGGATTTTTAGAAAAATTATTTTATCAAAAAAAATCTATTTTGACCCTAAAATGAAAAGCTATTAGGATTAGTTTTTTTCAAAATCAATTTTTTTCAATAACAAGGAGATAACACATGTACATGTTAGAACTCATTTTTTTTTTAGAAATGAATTTTTATGGATAGTAGGCAAACACAAATAATTTAAGATTTTTTTAAAATCTCAAAAAAAAAAATCTCTAGATTCTTTTGACACAAAATCTATTTTTTTTTAAAGCTGAAACAAACGCACCCTTTATTTAACCGTAATAAATTGATTTTAAGTTTTTTTTCATGTTTTTTAAGCCATTTAATTGTAACAAGTTAATTTTTAAGTATTTTTTGTAACTTTAAGTTATTTAATTTTTTCTTTCAAAAAAAATGTTATTTAATTATTACTTTTAGACATGTAATAACTTACATTTTTATACTGCAAATTGTTACAGTTAAATAACTTAAATGGTATAAAAAAAAAACTTAAAGACCAACTTATGACAATTAATTAACATAAAGGATCTAAGTGGTACGAAAAAACTTAAATATCAATTTATTACAATTAAATAACCTAAAATACCTCTGATGTAATTTAGTCAAACTTTTAATTTAACTAAAAATCGAAATTTGAGAATTTATGACAAACCAAAAATTTATTTAATATATTTTTTATAGTTAATTATTCATTTTTAATATCAAATAAATTTTCTTTAAAGTAAGCTTAACGTACAAACAATGTATAATATATGCTAAGTCTGGAGTTTAAGTTCAGAATGAAAAAAAAATATTGTAGAGAAACGAATTCATAAAGTAACTATAAAAGTGGGTAATTAATAAGGAAAACTAACAGATAATTGATGAAGTTTTCTTTTATTTCTTTTGTCAAGAATTGATGAAGTTTTTCATACTAAAAAGATTGAATAACGGGTATAAAATTGATAAATTATAATATTACCTCTCCATACTTTAAGAAAAAATATTACCTCTCTTATTTTTAGACAAAAACCTCTCTTTAAATTGTTTGCGTAAGGCGTCAAAATCTTTAGACTTCGCCCTAGTGTGGACTAAGGTGCAGACACAACGAATGCAAAGTAGTAGATGTGTAAAACCAAGTATCATGGATAATTGTATACCGATCTCCAAAATTCGTTCATATGAAATGAAAGTCCAACCTACTTAATGCTCGTTTGGTTAATCAGTAGAGAATCAGTGGATTTTCACGTTTTTACAATTCAAGATTTCCAAGTCCAACTTACCTCGGAACGTAATATTTGCATTGCTAAAGCTAATCCAAACACATACTTAGATCAATAGACTCTTTTTTTGTTACAAAGATGTTATTGGACTTTTAATTACCTACTAAAGATGTTATTTCAAACCATGGAAGTTGAACTCATCCTTGCGAATCGCAAATGAGTTAAATCCTTATCAAGTGAGCTTTGTTGCAAAAGTAATTTTAAAAGATAACTTTAAAAATTTCATCCATTTGTTCCGGAATTGGATCATCAACTGTGGTTTCAGTTGCTCTTCAAATATTTTTAATAACTATCTTTTTTTACGAGATAATGACAAATTAATTTATTTTAAAAAATGATTTATAATAAAAAAAACTTACGATTTTTTTTAAATAATTTCTAAAAATTTACAATAACAATTATGGTTTTTTTTCTTTTATAATATGTATGTATGGTAACAAACGGACCCTTCCCAGAAAGCAAATCTTAGAAGGCGACAGGAAATAGGAACTCCCCACCAGTTAAAGAAAGAAAAAAAAGCATAAATGAGTCTTGAAAATCCTGTATTTCGTTTTCTTAGAATTCTTTCTTCCAAGGGAAAGAAATCAACCAATCTACTTGGTACGGAAGATTAGTGTGAGGTGTTGATTTGCATCAAAAAAACAAAAATCTGTACAAAGTTTACAGTATTGGGGGTGGGGGTGGGGGACCTGAGCATTCCTGTAATAAAATGTATGGTGTTATGATTAGCATATGATTAGCATCCGGAACGGGGTTTATCTCTAACCATCAATCCCAAGAATGTCCTTGGCCACAACTTCTCCTGATTCTCCAGCAATAGCTAGTGCTTCTGCTACTCGAAGCATCATCAAGGCCCTGTAGGTTGCCAAATCTGCATTTTTAGCAAGAAATTGAGCCTCTTTGCGTTTTTCAATGGCTGTTTCAGTGGATTTTTTTGCTGAGGTTCTAGCTTCTTCAGCCTTACGCATTCTATCCACCGCCAAGGCATCCTGTTCAGCTACCATTGCTGAAAATCAATACAAGATATGACGAACTTTAAACACGCTCTTTATATTTAACATAGGCAGACAGACATCTGCAACTTAAATGCTTATCAAATAAATTCCATTGCGATTTAAGAACAGAAGATGAACACAAAACCCATTGTTCTACCATATAATTAAATATCCCAGTCATTTAACTGTTATGACATATTCTAGAACATAATTCTTCTAAATATGCATAAAATTGCAGACCTAGTACCATGTTATGACATGCTAAATAAAGAATCTGGTATTTGACGAATTTATAAACACAGTTACGAGATACTACATTGCAAATGAAATAGCTAAAAAAAGGAAAATGTAGGAATATTTAATTTTAAAAAAAAATACAACTAAAGATCATATTTGGACAAACTGGTAATATTCAAGTATTTATATTGCAACATGACCAAATAAAATTTAGGTCCTTATCTACTCCTACCGTAAAGGATAAAGAAAAAACAAGTACATCAAAATTCAACACCAACCATAGTGAAGGCCAACATATTTGGAATCAAAACATTTAACAAAAGAATTCTACATTTAATCTGGTTGAAGACAAAGTATAAATAAAATTACCTCTGAACGAACTTGGTTGACTGCCTCTACCAAACTGACTTGGCTGTCTCTTAAATGACCTCTTCTTTCGCAGAAAATGCTTCGGAATAAGTGATGCCCTCTTTGATTGATAAATCTGACAAAAAATAACCACATCAACTAGATAATAGGGATGCTCACCGCCAAAAATAATAATAATAGGGATGCAGTACAGCACTTTACAACAACTAAGTATTCTTAATTTTGCCAAAACTTAGATTGAGAGAAAAATCTATCTAGATGTGCTCATGTTATATAAGATTGGCATAGGTATCAACTATACTAATCAATTGCAACAAGCCCCTTCAGACCACATAAATTGCGTTATTTCTGGCGTCGTATCGGCTATGTCATTTAAGATACAAGAAAAATTAAGAGACAAGGAGCACATTTCCATGTAATTTTCATGACTTTTTAAATGATCAACAACCTATTTGCAGACATGCAAGAACGAATAAAAGTGGCCTCCACATAAGAAGCAAGGGCTTAGCTATAAGATGCAGATTTAAATTGAAGTCAACCATATTAGCAAAAACAAAGGCTAAGAAAAGCACAATATATTAGGCTTAGCTATAATACATGCGAACTTCCAGATTTTCAAAATATATGGAAAACACCATTTTACCACAGCTCATACACACCAGTAATCTTCTATATTTTCAGACTGGGATGGAAAGGCAACAGACAAACATTGTTTTGGGACTTGGGAAGAGACAAAAACGTTTTATGCATGAAACATAAACAAACATGCATCACAGACAAAATATAACTAATGTAAATTTACCTCAAACCCTAATTAGCATAGAATGTTTTTGCTTTATGCATGAAACATAAACAAACATGCGACAAAATATAACTAATGTAAATTTACCTCAAAAACCCTAATTAGCATAGACTGTTTTTGCTTCCGTTTTCTCATCCAATAGGTGTATACCGCTTCAATAACTTCCATGCTACCAAGATCCTGACGACTACTGACCGCAGATTTTACATCAAAAGAATCATCTGGATTACAATAATAAACCTTCTCAAAAGCATCAATGATTAACTCAAAATTATCCTCTGAAACATGCTCTTGAGACACATTATTGAGCTTGCTCAGCCATTCCTCATCTTCAAAGTCCATGTCATAATTTGCAGTTCTCCTTGTCATTGCTCTAGTTATCTCATCCCCATGCTCAGATATATATGTGGCTGGTCGCTGAAAGATAAAATTGTTGTTGCTTTCAGCATAGGAAGAGACCCCATGAACGACTGGCACTGGAATAGCAACAGGACCATGGATATTTCGATCGAAACACTGCTTATAAAGGTCTTTAAAGAGATGCCAGTCCCTGCGATTGGGAAACTCCAGCTTCCAACCATTATCCAATGAAAACATAAATGCATGAGTGAACCGGTTGGATGACCAAGATGGCATCCCTTGTTCAGCTTTGCAAGTGTATCTTTCCAATCCACCTCTCTTAACTATTAGAAGCCATTCGGTTGAATCAGGCATCTCTAAAGTGACAACTGCACCATCTTCCCTGTAACACCGGTCTGACTCTATAACCAATATGTTTGCAAAGCAGAAAGAAGAATCTACACTTTGTGCTGAACCCAGTTTGGCAGAACTTGCTTCTTTTAAGCTTCCAGCAGTATTCTCATTGACAAAACTTCTATGTCTCTTGGTGGATGTCATACCAGAGAACTGGATATTGCATTTTCTACCACCCACTAAATCCGAAGCTACTGATCCATTACTTCTGCGCAAAGTCATCGTTGAAGGACTATGAGCTTTCCTTTTCTTGAGTGAACTCCTCCTCTTCTGAATGCACCTAGAGTTCAGAACACTTCTAAACTGCCCATTCCGACTACGAGGCTGCCCAGTACCATTGGCAGACGTAGGTAAGGATAAACTGTCACTGATTTGAATAACATCAGGGATAACAGTACCACTTGCAGAAGGTTCTCTTTCAACAGTATCAAACAAAATCTGCAATTCGTCCTTGTATTTCAGGAAACTAATTTCCTCCTCATGATCCTTATCATCACTATGTGCATTTATTGGATTCTGTACAATAAAAAATGACCTAAAGAGAAAATCTAAAAGCATTGACGAGTGCAGATACTCAAAATAAACCGGAACAGCGGAAAAATCAACAGAGAACAATGGAATGAACTGTGTGATCTCAAAAAAACGGCAGATTCCAGTGTTGGAAGGAGGAGAACCCTGCATATACATATATCATGAGAACATGTAACAGTGATAAAGTATGCATTTTTTCGCAAGTAATCATGTTGCTTTTCTCGAATTTAAATTCAATCCAATAAATTTAGTAAATCAAATTAAAGATAAATACACGCAGATGAAGAATATACCTGCAGAAACTGTACACCCTGTGATGGTTTGGACAGAAAAAAGGCAAAAACCTCAGGTAATGTAACTGTGAACCTCATCATCATCATGTATCTCAAGATCAAAACCAACAAAGACGAAAACCGGCCACTCTTTGCAGCACAGGGCTTCACAACAACAGAAAACACACTAATTTCACCACTTTCTTCTCTTTTCTTACTAGAAAGTTCCATGCTTGCAGCACCAGCAGTCCTTCTCCGCTTTCTAGTATACGCAATACCATACATCCTGTCCACTCCGACGCCAACGCGGCTCCTTTTCACCGGTTTTACCGCTCGCTCTTCCTCAGCCTCCGTTTTGGGCACAACTAGCACCTTTTTCGGCACATCAGCTTTGTTTTTCAGTGGTGGCGGCGGGATAGGCCAATCATCCCCTTCGTTCTCTCTCTTTATCTTATCTTCGGGAAGTAACCGACGTCCGGACCGGAGGACCCGACCCGATTCGGATCCCTTCATAACCACTCCGAAAACCCTAGTGGACCGCCTCATACCTGCCGCCGGCATTGCCGTACGGTTCCTTCTATCAGAAAAATCGAACCGGGTTTTTTTATTTTCTGTTTCTTACATAGAATCAAGAGCCATCGTTACTCGAACGATGATCGAGTCGAATTAAAAAAAAAAAAAAAAAAAGAGAAATCAGATGAAGAGTGAGAGGAAAAGATTATATAAAATCGAACCTGAAACAAAAACAAAGGGAAATAATCGGAAGCGAAGCGAAGAGAGTGAGAGAGAGAAGAAAAGAGCGATCGATGAGAGAGAGAGAGTTAGAGAGATTCGGCTAACTAGGGTTTATTATGATGATGATGATTAAAAACCGCTGAAGAAAGAGGGAGAGAGTGTTATTATCGTAGTACAGAGAGAGTGGGGATGAGCCGTTGGATTGAAAGGGTGTACGGTTGAGATTAATTAAGCACGCAATCCAAGGAATCCTTGTTTGGGAAGAAAAGAAAAGGGCGTTTTTCTTGTTTCACAAGACAGGAGGAGTAAAGAAAGAAGAGTGAGCGTCCAAGGACACGTAACAGCGGCAAATGGTTACTTAATGGAAAAGACAGCTTTACCCTTTATACTATCCAACTCCAACCCAACATATGACTCACCTATGCGTGCATTGGATATCCTATTTTATTTTCTCAATTTACTTTTTTCTGAAATAAATAATTATTCATTTTGTCTCTATAAAACTTTATACGAATTATCCAATGAGTAACATGAAAACAGTGCTAGCTGATACCCAAACATATTAGGGGATTCGACCACCACATTTGGGTACCGAAAACAAAATTAACCTGCTTTGCTTTCCGCCACCACAAAGAATAATAATTTACTTTATCAAGTAGTTGATAACTATTACATTTCTGATTTTTAAACAATCGATTATTTCTTTCATTCCACAAAATCATGTGTAATAAATAATTGTCGCACTTTCAGACCACATGTGTAATAAATAAATTGATGGAAGTGATCCTGAATAACCTGAGTGTCGACACCATTAAACCCGATCCACGCTTGCACCATCGGCCAAAGGGCGAAGTGAGGACACAAGAGAAACGAGCCTATGGAGAAATGACACCGCGAGTCGCCAAATTTGTCTTTGTTGGTAATCTATCATGAAACATTCGCCAAGCAAAAACAGAGACCTTTAAGGGGACCTGCTTATGCCATATTAAATCCATGATGGGAGGAACATGAACATGCTCATTAGATGTCAGCAAATCATAAACGCCACGAACAGAATAACCTCCTATTGGGTCCAGATGTCACTACCACACATATGAAATAGTATCCTGCAAATGAACTGTCAGATGCCCTATAAAACTTAGTTTCGTTGTTAGAGATAATACATAATATAAACATGATCGGGGTTCAAATCTCGACACCCCACCTATTCACTTTAAAGGTGAATATCTAGTCACTAGATCAGTGGTGGATCTTGTCCAACAAGTTGGGGAGAGCAGCAAATATTAACTAATTTTATAAAAAAAAATTGACAAACTAAATATTATAATTGAAATGCATATAAGTCATATACAATTTCATCCAAAAAAACATCATCACAACAACTCCAACACAAGACTAAAGCTCCAAATTAATATCTACCAACTATAGAGTGCAGCGAAACGGCCGCGTGAGAGCAGAGAACCGAGAAGATGGTACCGGGGGTGAAGTTTCATGTGTGGTGTGGTATCAAAGAGAAAATATACAAATACATTAGGGGCATTTTCATCATTTTCTCTATAATTTTTAAAAAAAATGTGGGGAACCGTGGCTACCATGGGCTTCCACCGAGAACTTCCATTGCACTAGGCTAATTGACAAAAAGAATCATACCAAGAATTAAGGGTGAGCACGATACAGATTGGGCAACCAACCCTAATCTTGTCTTGAAGGTCAAGTTGAACTCGTTCTGCCTTATATCAAATTTTTTTCTTCCATGAGACAAAATTTAATTCAACCCAAGTTCACACATTTGTAAAATACAATTTAATGCCTTGAATTAAACTATATTAGTAAATTCAATCACTTTTTGAAATTCAGTTTCTCAATTTTAAAATTTCTATATTTGTCTGAATGGAGTAAAAGATTGTTCCACATATAATATGTATTTGGTAAAAATAATTCAAGAGCTGTCGCATGAGTGTTAAGAGATATTTTTTTTTAAATATGACAAAGTTATAAAATAGGCATTAGTACCACCACTACTAATAATAATCTATGATTTCTCAATATTTGAAAAATAAATAAATACTATTTATTATATAATGGAAAATAAATAAATACTATTTATTATTATATAATTTTTGAATAACTAACATTCTTTTTCAAATTATTTAATTTGTATTTGAGGTTACTCAGCTGACACAACTTGTACAAGTCATTGTTAAATTGATTTATCTTTTTTTACTGATTAATTATTGTTTAAGACTGTTTTTATTAGAGTTAGAAACGATGTAGGATAAATTAGATTGACATGTTCAAAACTAAATGAACAACCCGTCAACAAATTGGTGCCTCTTTAGTGTGTAATCCAACAAACGGTTGACAATCTAAATTTCTATCTTTACAAAGTTTACCTTTTATGGGGAGAAAATGTAATGACCAACAAGGTCAAACAGCGGAGAAGGAAATCCTTTAACAATATTATAAAATCGTGTACTGTATGACTTGATTTTACACAACATTCATCAATTTGGTCCCTGTAAGCTTCATTTTCATCTTCAAAAGAAGTCTCTAAAACTGAGATTGTACTCAGGAGCTGCATTTTCATCTTCGTATAGAAGTTTCTAGTCCATTCATTTCAGCTAAACTATCACAAGCCCTATGATGTTTATAACTAGGTATTGTTTTAATTTGTTTCACTATTCCAATACATTCCAAAAACATTGTTTGAATGTAGAAACTTGCCACCATGTCATCCAATTTCCTTAAAAATATACCATGAAGCCAAAACTTGTGCAAGTTTCAAGGAACTAGTTTCATTAGTTAGGTAGAAAAAGCACAAACTTCTGGATAGTGACGAAATAGTACTTCAGATTATACAGTTTAAGACTGTTTTTAGAGTAACTTGCAAGACCTAGAAACAGATTAAAAGAAAGCCAGCCTTACAACCCAACAACATACTTCAGAGTTCAGAGTGAGTTTAGAAGAAGCAATGTATATACTCATACTGTTTTTCCCTTCAATATTTCAATTAGTTCCCATTATTCTTTTCCGTTTGCAACTTTTTGTTGAATGAAAATACTACAGAATACACGGTTTCATCTCTTTCATAGCTCCTCCTGTCTTCATGCATTGTTTGTGTAATTTCTTTCGCCACGATTCCTGATTCAAGTAGACCATCATCTTGACGGTTGTGTTCCACAGATTTTAAAGTGATGACGCTGTTGGAGAAACCGCAGCCTTGATATATGTACCAAATCATTACTGGGGGTCAAAAACTTCCAAGCATTCATCAAACTCCTTGGATTGACGTAATCTCTCATTAGTCTCATGGAGAGACATACACTTTGCTTCCATGTATTTCTGGCGAATAAGAGCCAATTCATTCTCATTAACATCTTCAGTCCACTTCTCTCTCTGGTGCCTTGTCTTTTACATTGCTTCCTCTCAGTGTGATTGCAGCCTATGGAATCAATAGTGAAAAGAATCCACAAGTTGCACAAATATGAAACCTCAAAGTTCTTTGTCGGGAAAAAACAAAGCTTATACGCAAAATATTGGCAGAGAATACTACGAAGAAAAAGTTATTTTTCCTTCTCTCTGGACAGAACAAAAAGTTAGCAAGCTCTAGAATCCAGTTTTGCAACTATCTCAAAATATAACACTCATCATCAATAAGAATTTCTTAAGGTTTCAGAGAAGAGGAGAGGAATAAGAGAACCAGAAATACACATGGGACATTTTCAATTTGAAATTCTAGTTCATATCAATTTGTGAGCATGTAACTTCACATAGCCCTTTAACAGACAATAAACGGAGGGACTAACTTGATAAAAAAAATTGTAAGTCAGGGGCTATTGCAGATAAAAAAAATTGTAAGTCGGGCTATTCTGCAATATCGATAAAATAAGGGACTAAGCTGATGCAAGTGCTTAATTTGAAATACCAAATTGGGTATTTACTATTTAATTGGAGAAGGTGGTCACGTAGGATAGTGATATATGGGAAGTGATACATATGACCATAATGAGAGCACAAGCTGAGGTGTAAATTTGTTAGACCTGGATTCCCTTCTTACATTTTTTCCTCCACACCGAGTTTCTTATTTTTCAAAGGATTAAATATACTATAATTTTTATACAATAATATATATTTCTATCAAGTTTAATTTCTCTCTACAAAAGTTTTCATCTATGTTTGATTGCCATACAGTTGATTTCAGTAAAAAAAAAGAAAATCATATATATTTAATTTACTTCCTTAAACGAGGAACTAAATATGGATGAAAATTTTATAGAGACCACACTTGATAGAAGAGTACCACTTTATAAGGACTAGAAACATACTTAACCTTCTATAAAATTACCTTGTACTACGAATTCAGCTATTACATCGCTAACTTTAGAACATTCGTCATTTATGAAGTATTTAATTTTAGCTATTGCGTTAACTAACTTTAGAACGTTCATCATCTCTAAAGTCTTGCCATACACTTGAGCATAACCTGACGAATCATCAGTTTTGGTGTAGCAAAAATATGATGTAAATTGTAATATCAGTATCCGTGATGATATGAAAACAAGTTATTGAATGGCCACAAGGAACTGCATAAAGTTTAAACTAGAACTAGAATCAGAAGTGTGAAAGGGCATTCGAATGAGAAAGCTGCAAACAAACTAGATGAGTATGAACTATATTCGGCCATGTACGCATACCAGATCCATCAACACATTCACTCCAGTAGCTGAATGGTGCAGATTGCAGAAACAACAAACACATATTAAGACAGTAAATCACATCCTAGAGGTAGTAAAATTTTGATTGTATGCAATGATGAGGCATTGTTCCATGAAAAATTCATTCAAATTTAAGGCCTAATTAAACAAGTCCGAACAAAATAGAAACACTAATCATTCTGAAGTTAAACATCCACAATAGAAGAAGAAGACCACCTCAATTGTACCCTATTCAAATGAAAGAATATTTTGTCAACTGAAATCCTTAAGCCGCTTTTTGAGCACGTCCATTGATTTCTTTCTAGCACTTTGCTTAGCATTTTTATTAGCAAGGCTTCCAAATATCCCATCTGGTGAATCCTTGAATTTATCACAGATGGCAGAAACCTTCTTGTAATCCAATGCATAGTAACTTTTCTCCCTTATACCAGGATTCATGAAGTTCTCAGCTTGACTACTTAGCAAAAGATTAATCAACTGCCTTGCTTCTACCAAGCAATTCTTAAAACTACCTTCATTGTAAATTTCTCCCAGACCAGCAGAATAGAACTGTTCATCTGCAAAATTTTCTATGATCTGAAGATCATATTCGATGTTTGTAACAGCATTTGCATTAAACCTTTTGACACTATCACTAGAGAAAGCAGCCACTAGAGAATTGGAAATATGCTCAAAAACACCACTCCCAACTCTGTGCATGGCATCCAGGGGTAAAATTTGTTGTGCTGGCTTTAAAATAGAATGAAGGTAAATGATCACTTCATGTATGTAGTCATTACCATTCTGATTTGTCTCCTCAGGAGTCCAATTAACACCGGTAGTCATAAACTTGTCTATTTCTTTGTTTACCATGTTCAATAGGCCAATATAAGCTGCGTCCCTCGACGTCTTCAAGGCCACCTTTGCACTTAAATCTGGCTGAGACCTTTCAATTGATCGGCAAGGGATGCCGCATAGTTGGGCTGCTTGTCGAAGGAAAAAATCACAGGCTCTTTCAAGGACAGCTATGTTTGTAGCAATCTGCATAACTTGAGGTACAGCGATGTTGCCACCATTAATTGTATTGAGTAATACTGCATTCAATACGTCAATCAGGAACTTGTCCAAATACTTCCTCACAACATCAAAGACATTCATATGCATACCAATACCATGAGACAAGTAATCAACGGAGCCTTTGATAAAGGATCTCACAATGCGACACACATCAGGTACCATGGAGGAGAATGGTGCAACATATGGAAAAGCAGGCATAATATCTGATGTTTGAAGATTAAATGAAAGAACAACATTCTCATAGTCAGATTCCTTTTTTATCAACACTTGGTCATATGATTCATTGCCGAGAACATCAACAGTTTGTTGCCGGCATTCTTCCAAGAGAAGCTGGTGGTACTTCTCATGGCTGCTATCAAGCACATCAAGAAGTGTGCCAATGTCATGCCCATATTGTCTAAGAGTAGACCCAAACAGAGTGACGTAATCCTTCACCAGGAGAAGATGTGTGGCCGACTCCATAGAGGAGAACTGCTCCTCTAACACGGATGTCATTTTAGCCACAGCTGTCTCCCACATTGTTTCAACTTGATCAGCTACTAGGAGGACCCCAGCAGTTCTGAGGACTCTATCCTCAACCATGAAGAAACCAGCAATTTGAGCAAAAAATGTCTGGTAAGATTCAACAAAAGGTTGTGCTGAAGATATTTCAAGGTCGGAATTCAGTTGTAACAATCTGTTAGTATAGTAGTATTCACGAAACTTCTCTCGGATTCCTAGAAAATCATGAATATGACAAGCACGATAAAGAGGTGTAAGGTCAAACTTGATAACAGAATCTTCATCAAATTCTTCGGCATCCAAAGTATAAGTGAGACTCCCTGCTCCTGAAATATATTGTTCCTCAGCCTTTCTCTGCTGTTCTAGCATCTCGTCATCCCTTTGGCGAACTGTTGCAATACGACCAATTGCTGTTTGCCCAATATTTCTAGCAGAACTCCTTATCTGAACCATCCATTCGTTAACTTGACCACAAACATTCTTCTCAATGTGCAATTTTATTACAGGAATTCTTCTCTCTACGGCCACTTTGAGAGCCTTCAGAGGAATACTCTGAAGGTAACTTTTCTCAAGCAAATCAACAGTTTTCAATGCGGAATAAAACTGGCCTTCAGAAACTTGACTGTTACACTTTCCGCAAAGCTCTAACACCTCAACACAATTCTTGGACATTTTTATAGCTTCAGCCACATTCTTCTTAACAGAATAACACTCAAGAAGCTCTTCAAGCTTGACAAGAAGGTCACTGCCAACCTGCTGTAACTTAAAATTGTCACCATGGAGCTGACTCTTTAACTCTTCAGCGTCAAACAACACCCCACGAAGCTCATCCACTGCAAGGATGAACTCCTCATAATGAGTCTTGCACATCTCCTCAATTTCAGCTTCCTTTTCCTTAACCACAAAACTCATCTGGCGAAGAAGCCCCTCCGGACGACCCATTTCAAAAGCATGCCTAACAAGAGGACCAACATCATTCCCATTTGCAAGGGCCAAATCCTCCCCACCATCACCATTCTCCGTAACACTTCTCCTCTTTGGTTTTAAATCCATGATCACATCAATCCCTGGAAACCAAATTCATTAAAAACGAATCATTTCATTTCAAGATATTTAATTTATTCTACATAACCAACATACAATTATAGTTATTTGTTTTTCTCTCCTTTTCATCACAAAATAGAAAATAGAAAGAAATCAAAGAGAATAGCAATCATTAATTGACATGAGCAAATTCACTATGCATAATAAATAAACATAAAGAAAACTTAACCCATTAATTGCTTGTTTGTCTTCCATTCTTGTGTAATTATAATGTTAAGCATTAAGTAAAATTGCAGAGACTTAACCCATCACTTTCCAACCATTTATGTAGACAAAGAATTAAGTAAAAAAAAAAAAACATTCATAGATGTGAAGTAAGAGTGAGAGTGAAGAGAAGAAAGGTACCTGGTCGAAAATGGAGTTTGTTTGGGTGGTAAGTGAGAGAGAGAGAGGGTTTGTGTTGTGTTGTGTTGAGATTTCCGTTCCGTTGCCGAATGAATGAATGGTAGTAGCTGTACTGACGACAATTCCCTAGCACTCACAGACAGCAGTACTGTTTAGGAGTTTGATTGTCCCAACCCAAACACACGTTCGCAAATGCGCCGGCGTGTTTTTTGTTTAACTAAATACAGCACAAATGTTTTACTTTTACTACACTTTGACTCAAATCAAAACTACTCCTATTTCCTTCGACTACAAAAATAAACATCACCCTGTTTTACTCAATATGCAATTTTGGTTTTGTGTTTGGTTTGCATACCATTAAGGACCGGACAAAACAGTATAAGACAGAAGAGCACAACACAAGACAGAACATCATATGACAAATTTTTATGTCATTGAATAAATTTTTGTTTTATACGATTTTTTAGGGACGAAATACTATTTTTGTATTTTAGACAACTTGTACTAGGGACAAAAAGTTGTGTTGTGGTTTGGTGGGGACAAAAATATGAGATTTTGTCTTGTCATTTGCCTCCAGATTGTCTTGTACCTGAAACAGTTTTACAAATCAAACATTGGACAACATGAGTTGTTCTATCATATCCTTCATTTTTTAACAAATCAAACGCATCTCAGTAGAATGTAGCAATTAATGATTATTATTGACATGTTTTGTTATGAGCAAGGATATTATTGACTGCAATGATTCGAGATTAAAGGTTCAACTTAATAAGTTAGGGACAAGTTGCCATTTATAAAAAAAATATGCTAAAATGTGTAAACTATTTAAAATATCATCAATGTGAGCTAATACATAAAATAAAATTATTATTATACACATGACAAGTTTTGAAATGATTAAAATCATTCACACCGATGAATGATTGTTATGTTTGTCATACAGGAGCTTCTACGGTGCAGTCAGGAAACTGACTTTTTTGAAAAAGTTAATTTTGATCTTAATGTTTAATTCATTTTTAAATTGTTGATTATTGATTAATGATCAATGGTAATTCATCTAGTAATGCTTGCAACATCTTAGACTTACAAGTACTATTTTATCGTTGGAATCTTTAACATGCAAGCATAGTTGATGATATTATGTGATAGTCTTAAGTGTTACGCTTATAACAAGGTAGGATAAAATTAGATTAAGTGTAGTCTTATTAATCTGATGAATTAATGATACTATGAGGACTGAACTTTTGATGTCATTGTACAAACAGTGGGGTGCTACTCATTACATTTTTGATGTTATAGTGTTAACTTTACTAAAAAAGTCATTTTCATGACTTCACCGTAGAATTTTCCTTGTCATATATTTCGTGTAAAATAGAGAAACTATGTCAGAATATCAACTAATCACTTGTGTTCCTTATGTTTCCCAAATTAACTATATTTAAACAATGTTGTTTACTATCTTCCCTATTTTATTATTATTATTATAACAAACTGCTTGATATTATTTTTAATATCTACATAGACCGAAAATATACACACAATATCTCATTTTTCACTATATTCAAAGGTGGATTCTAGGGTGAACCACCAACCATGTGGTTCATGGTGAACCATGAATAAAAACCATCAGATCATGTTGCCCTACCAGATCTTATGATGTACTTCACACATGGAATAATTTTTCATTATTTCTTCTACCTTGCTCTGGCGCACTCAACTATCACCATCAACTCCCAAATTACCATCTTCTAAGAAAAGTCTTTTAATTGCAAAACACATCTCAAATGCAAATGCAAGTATCACAATTTTAATTTCATTTTGATTTATTTTCTATGACAACAGTAAACGAATTTCATATCCAAGAAATCTTTGAAGATATTGAGTGAATATTCTTGTAGCAACACCTATTAATTTCATCCAATCTAGCAATAACACATAATGAATAATCAACAAAATTGTGTGTGGAATTTTAAGAAATGAAAGAAATTTTAAATGAAAAAATGTTGAAATTAAAATGGAGATTTTGGCAATAAACTTTGTCGATGAATCACAGGAAGTCATTGTCCATGTTGTTGTGTAACAGCAACAGAGTAATATGCTAGGAGAGAGAACGTGGGTGCAAAGGGGAAACATGGAATCAGATTGAGTGTGACAATGACTAAATGATATCATATATACTAATTTAATCCAACGATTAAAATGAGTGGTACACCGGTGAGGGACTTAACTGAACCCTCACCTTAGAATCCACCCAAAATCACAAGACAATAATTTCAAAAGAAACTGAAAAAAGAGTAAATTTCTGTGATTACTTG
>Ga0315915_1000907_pt1 | contig 33776 bp, 16 predicted proteins | sample MpolbnodulesMG_FD_207738 | JGI IMG/M metagenome (GOLD analysis project Ga0315915, IMG submission 207738) | Medicago polymorpha root nodule microbial communities from Los Angeles, California, United States - branched nodules | ecosystem: Host-associated > Plants > Roots > Nodule | place: USA...
TTTTGTTTGAAAAAACAAATATTATTTCAAGCTAAACAATATTCTGCAAGAGAATAAGACTGGAAAGAGATTTTCAATAGTTTCATCAAAAATCATCCACAAGATGGTTACGACGAACTTTACTCAACCTTAGTATATATTGAGTAATTTGAAGGGTCACTAACAATTCTTGACCATGACATCAATTTCCGATTGTTGAATAATTTGAAGGGTCACTACTACATGGAAAATGCAAATTGATTGATTACCTTTTCGCAACTATGGACCATTTGTGGATGGATCAAAATGGTAAGGTGTTTAAAAACTCAAGCATAGCAATGGTAAGGATTGTGCTTTTTTATTTTTTTTTAGCAACAAATTTATTTAAGCACCATCACAAGACATGAATAATGGGCACCAAGTTACTTGGATGTTGTGAGTTTGTTCACAGATTCACCATTTACATTTTTAGCGATGTTGATCATGTATCTGAATTTGAATGAATGAAAATCGCTTTGTTTTTGTAGCGATGTTGATCATGTATCTGAATTTGAATGAATTAAAATCGCTTTGTTTTTGTAATAAAAATAAAAGTAGAACCATACACCAAAATCAGCCTGGGTTAGACACATGGACTGCCAACACATAACCAATAAAAAAACAGTAGGTAAGTACCACCGTAAAGGCTAAATCGAGAGCCAAAATCAACACAAAACCAAAAAATAAAACCAGATACCCCGTACCACAAACAAACTGAGAGGAATTATCAGCATGTTACAAACAACTTATAAAACCGGAAAAAAAGCTCTGTTGTACCTAAACCCCAGTAAACCATAACCACAAAACTCATTTGGGTGCCTACCTCCGCAAACAATCCTTAGGGTCCAGCACCATTCATAACAAAGGCAAGGCGAGGTTTTGAACTGTTGTAAACTCCAAATCAAAGACAGTACTTTAACTTCCTCGACCAATTCGTCCACCTCCCTATCAGTGTTATTAAACACATTATTGTTCCTCGCATGCCATATAATCCAATAACCATTCCGCATTTTCTTCCGTCTCGCTTCTCCCATCCAACATTCCAAATGAATAAAAAGATTTTGAGGTGTAATGAAGTTCAACCCATCCATCTCATGATCTTTTTGTTGGAATAGGATCCCATAGCAGTTTCCGAGAAAACGCAACCGCCTTAGAGGATGTCGTACTCTTCCGAAGGGAACCACAAACTCTCGCCTCCGCAACTCCCAACAAAGTTTGCAATAATATGTAAGTAGATTTCACCGTAAATAGGCCACCTTCATCCGGCTTCCAAATTCAAACATCCTCCTCTGCAGTGAGCAGCACCTCATAGAGTATACCTTTAACTTGATCGAATAGATCTACTTCCCAAACAAACGATTCCCTACTCTAATTCCACCTCCAAACAGTTCTACCATCCACCACCTCCCGTTCATCACATACCAAAATCTCTTTTTGGTTAGAAAGAGAAAAACGATGAGGGAAACGAACACAAAGATACATGCCTCCACACATGGATCCTTCCATAAACCGGAAGTCCACCTATTTCCTATTCTTCGGAAAACTTCCCAGCTAAATCAATTGACTCCACTGGATGCCTCCAACAACACGATATCCTTCCACCATTTTGATGCAAAATACAGCAAAACCCATTACAGGTCAAAATTGACCTTAACAATATTGGCCCCATACTTTGCTATCAACACATCTTTCCAAAGCAAGTTCCCGCTTTGAATTAATTTCCAACTCCATTTAGCCAAAGGCTCAAATTCACCAACCAAATATCTTTCACACCTAAACTCCCCTTATCTTTAGGGAGACATACTGTTTTCCAATTCACCCAACACACTTTTTTACACCCACCACTCCGCCCCAAAGGAAGTTCCTTTGCATCGCCACTATCTTGCTACACACTTTCTTCAGCATCTTAAACAAGAATAAGTAGAAAATAGGCACCACGTTTAAAATTGAATTTAAAAGCACAATCCTACCACCAAGGCTAACAAATTTATTTCCCCGACTATTTAGCCTTTTCACCAATTTTTCCAACAACGGGTCCCAAGTAGAAGAATTACCCGAATTAGAACCCACCGGTAACCCCAAGTATCTAAATGGTACACTACCCATGTTACTATTCAAAAAGTTGCACGCCATCTCCATAAAGTTATCACCAACATTCACTCCAATCAAACTACTCTTGAAGTTCACCTTTAGACCCAAAGCCATTTTGAAATCTCAGCAATGCCTCTATGTAACAATTGTGGCATGTGGAGGTGTTACTCGTGACTAGGGGTGGGCACGGTCCAGTTCGGGATGAAAACTGAACCGAACTGAACTATTTGCTAAATTTAAAATAACTGAACTGAACTGAACTGTTTGCATTTCGAACTGAACTGAACTGTTTCAAACCGAACTGAACTGTTCCAAACTGAACTGTTATTATTAATACCTTTGAAAAAAATATGAAAAAAACAAATGAAATTGAATTTTAGTTACCGAACTGAACTGTTTCGAATCGAACTGAACTGTTTTGAACTGAACTAAACTGTTTCAGTTCAGTTTCAGAACTGTTAGTAATGGTTCAGTTTTTTTTTGGTTCAGTTCAGCAGTTCAGTTCAGTTTTTGGTTTTTTTGCCCACCCCTACTCGTGACCATCATAAGAACCTTTTTTTTCATCAACCATCATGAAAACTTCTTGAGTAGTTTTAACAACACTCTCTTTTAAACACTCCCTCTAATACTTACTCTATTATTGGCTTCAATCATTGTATGTCTACACATTAAAAATATAATCCGTACAAAGTGACTTGTTCTCTATTCTATATAAATCAACTTATAAAGATCTTTAACGAATTGAACAAAGGAAAAATTCATGTGCCCTTTTTGGATCTAAAGAAAAAGCACAACACAAGGCCAACGAGAAACAGTGATGGACCAATACTACTTGATGTTCAAGAGAATAGCACTACAATATTAACCCTACAATTTGTAAGCTATCAATTATTGTTGCAAACAGAATAATATTGTTGGCTTGTTGTGAACCGAAATCCAAACCACCTGAAATTAATTCAATGAAGCAATTTCAAACCATGAAGCCATCAAAGCTTAATTAGGATATCACATTGAAAAATAGAATAAAATAAAATAAAATAAATTTGTGAGACAAAAAATAATATGTAAGGTGGGGTAAAAGATCTTATCAACATGGATGTTTTTGTCCCACACAATCTAAAGTCTCTTCTTTTGTTGGACCCACAAAAGATTTTGTGTCACATATCATCTCTATAAATAACATCACCAGTCACCACCATTCCCCTCCTTAAGTCCACACCTCCCCTCTATCAACTTTTTTTTCTTCCAAATAATTTAAGGAAAATTCAACAATTCAAAATATTGAGCTACGTTATCTTCTAGTAATTGGAGGAACATGAAGGGTGGTGGTAGAAAACAAGGTATAATGTCACCATGTGCTGCATGCAAGCTTCTTAGAAGGAGATGTGCTAAAGATTGTGTGTTTGCACCATATTTTCCAGCTGATGAACCTCACAAGTTTGGCAGTGTCCACAAGGTTTTTGGGGCTAGCAATGTCAACAAAATGTTACAGGTTCAAATTAAATTCATGCACCTAATATTTCCTATCTCTATCATGTCATCATCACCTTATATTCCAGTCGTTTTCATGAGAATTTTGTTTTAGAATTTTTCTTATGACCAAGTCAGCATTTGTTATTAAACAAATTAAATTTTATGCGTGCGCTTAAATATAAAACGTATATTTGATAGCTAATTTTGATAGCAATACACTTTTTTCAATACATATTATATACTCCATTTATCCTTGAATATAAGAGTATTTTACCAAAAATTACGGGTATTAAGAAAAGTTGTTTGAATCATAAATTTGTCTGAAAAAATACGTAAATATTACTAAGACAAGTGGTAGTATTAATAAGAGATATAATTAAAAAAAAGAGTTATTAGGGCATCTAAAAATTTGTAAATTGCGTTATATTTAGGGACAAACTTTTTTGTGGATGATCTTATATAGACGAAATTGACCGCCCTATGGGGCAACCATCATTGTACACCCTTATGTGGCATTTGTTTAGTGGATGAGAGAGAAATGAATTGATAAAAGGGAAGAGAAATATGAATAAAAAATGTCTTTTGGAGTGGTATATGAGTGGTATGGAAAAAAAGGGTGTCAACCCATAATTTTCCTTATGTGAAATCTACTTCTTTTATCTGATAATAAATGTTCATCTATAATATCAATAAAACATTAAAAAAATCACTGATTTATTCTTAATTAATGTATTTTATTAATTCATCTACTTATTTCACTAACTAAAACTAATAAAGTATGTCTACAAGTCTTAAACAATAAAAATGTCAAAATTACAAGGTCGGACAATGTGACTACGGTTTGAACTTCGGTTACTCCACATTTATGTGTCAATTTTTAATGATTATTGTCACTTCGTTTATTAACAAAAAAAAATAATTAATAAAATATTTTAGTAAATAAAACTTATTTTATCATCGAAATCAATATAACTAGTCAGTTTCTTAAAACTATTCACAACTCAAACGACACATTTATAATCAAGGTGTTAAAAAAGTGTATTGTTAGCGGTTAAGATAATTAAAAAGTACCCAAAAAAAAAAAGGTAGAGAAGAAAAGTTGTAAGTGTCATCTTGTTGGATAGGTTTATGACTTACGTAAATTTTTTTTTTCCAGCTTTAGTATTAATCCTGATTTTACAGGTTACTTTGTACGGGTTTGAATGAGACATAAAATAAAATCTAATATTTGTACCAAAACCAGGGTATAATTAGGTATAAGGATTACATGAGCAATTGCTATATTAATATGCATGAGTGGTATAATTAGGTGCACTAATTTCAAAAAAAATCTTTGGTACCTGAAATTTTATTGGATATAAATATTCTGTAGTCAAAATTAATTTAAGATTTAAACTTATTATAAAATAATATAATATATAAAAAAAAAATGACATTGAATATAATTGAATGATGGATACGTGCTCAACAAAATTTACAACTGGTTGAGATGTGAAACTATTTTAAGTTTGAGATGTGAAATTTCTCTCATATAATTTATGTGGAATCATTTAATTAACTTCATCATGGCATATTCATCTGTTATATATAAGCTATTATTGTATTGTATTTTTAAATTGAAAGTAAGTGTTCAAGAAAAGTTAAAAGGATATCTTTATTTTGTTTTTCGCATATTAACTTGATCTGTTATAGTGGTTAGTTACAGTTGATAATTGGCCCTACAGTTCTTATATATAATGATCACTCTTATCTTTGTTAAAGCAACTAAGGTATTGACTGAGCTAGTAATAATATAATATAATAATATATGGGATTAAATATGTTTTTGATCCGTATGAAATTGAGACCTTTTAAGTTTAGTCCTTACTTAATTTTAATAGTTTTTTAGTCCTTAAAAAAATTTCTGCACTCACTATTAGTCTCTCCTTAATTCAAATTTGTTTAATTTATGCTTGAACTCATGAGTTTTTGAACAATTTTTTGCAAACGTGTTAAGAACATTACAAAAAGTTCCCCTGCAAAAAATTGTCGCAAAATTTGATTTCTACGTCCAAATTTTGTTAATTTTATCTTTAACTTTTGCCGTTTTAAAAAATTCATATTTAATTCGTTTCATGTTAAAAAATTCTAAATTTTAGTTAGTGAACCTTTCATAGTATTCTAAACTTGTCTCAAAAAAATCGTACAAAAATTTAAGTGTTTAAGGATAATTAAACAAACTTTGTTGTAACATGGACTAATATTAGAAGTAATTTTTTTTTTGTAGGGACTAAAAAACCTATTAAAATTAAGTAAGGATTAAACTTAAAAGTTCTCAATTTTATAAAGACAAAAACATATTTAACCCTAATATATATACATATATGATTCTTTAGCGCAAAAAAAGACCAGGAATCAGTGCATATAAATTACCTTTACTACATGAAACCACACTTAGTGGGAAGAGGATAAAGTAAAAAAATTAAAAGATATAGTTAGCTGCATCATTACTGGTGGTTATATGTAACCAATTTGTTCAACAATATCTCTCTTTATGACCAACGCATGCATGGCTTTTCATCTTGGACTATATTTGAGGGATAAAATAAAGTTTTAGTATATGATATGCTCTCCTTTTCCTTTTGTCTTTAGAATCAGGGTTACATTGATAGAGACACCTTATAATATGTCCAAAAGAGATGTTGATATCACAGATAATGATATTTCATCTTGTAAATAAATTAATCGTATAATAGAAAAAATTATCTTGTAAGCATGATACAATGATGACATATATATTGGTTCTTTTTCTTTTTTAGCTAGTTAGTCCTTGAAATTACAGGAATTTCTACTTTAATTTTTTTTCTCCCCTCAGTTATCCTCCTTTCTGTTATCAAACCCTTTAGGGTTATATTTTCTATGGTATAATTTGGAGATATTTGAAACATATTTATGATTGTTGTATTTTGAATATTTAATTCAAGTTTTTTTATGATTACTATAATATATTTAGTCACTAGTCAACTCTATATAGATTTCATCCCCCCTTTTCAAAATAACCAACTTTAGCATCTATCTTATCGTCTCCTTTTGACTATGCATGGGATCTGGCCATATCCACAACTACTTACGGATTTCAAAAAGTTGTATTTTTCTTGTAAATGTTAATAGTTACTAGTTTATTTTAATTTTTTAAAAATTGATATTCGGTATGTATAAGGATCAATTGATTTGAGGAATCTAATCTCTCTGTCCATTTACGGAGACTTCATTTAAAGCCATAACAAAGCTTTGTAAGACAAGTCAACCCAAATTGGCACCGCAAGATCTCAAACCAGCACCATCATGTTAACCCGAGTGGATTTAATAGTTAGTTTATTAAAAGGAGGAGATATTTGCTAGTGACATAGAATCTGAGATCCAAATATGAAACTTCAACTTAATGCTTCTTGTGTGTCCAAACACATACTCCCTCCGTTTCAAAATACATATCTAATTTTTGCAATATGCACTATTCAATTGACTTACTTTGACCATACTTTTTAACTAATGTATAAATATAAATATTAGCATGTAAGATGTTGAATGATTTGTCTCGACAAATATTTTCAAAATATTAAATTTTTAAAATTTTTTAGTTTAGATAATTAAAGATATTAACAGTCAAAATTCTGCATTGGCATATGTGAAGTGGTTGACTTGGACATGTATGTTGAAACGGAGGGAGTATATACTATTTGACTATGCATCAGAAACTTCAAAATCTAATCTAAATGCTTCTCCAAGAGTAACCAATTTAAGTTTAGGGTTAATATATGTTTGCTTCCTTGTAATATTAATAGTTTCTGGATTACCTGTAAAAATATTTGTCTAGATTTCAATCTTGTAATTTCAAGATTCTTTGATTTTGGACATTTATGAACTTTGACCGTACAACATCGATAATATGGTAGGGGTAAACTGAAATTCCCTCAAATTACAGAACAAAAATACCTTAAAATTTAAAATTTGATGTCATAAAGATCCAAAATCAAAGAATCTTCAAAATACAGGGTTTGAATTTAAACAAATTATTTTAGAAGAGAGTAAACCAAAAACCGTGAATATTACAGGATAAACATATATTGACCTTTAAGTTTATACACCTCTACATTTTGGACACACATAATTTGGATAAGCTACATTCTAATTATTTGGTCCAATTGGCAGGAACTACCAGAACATCAACGAAGTGATGCAGTTAGTTCAATGGTATATGAAGCAAATGCAAGAGTAAGGGATCCTGTGTATGGATGTGTGGGAGCCATATCCTCTCTGCAGCATCAAGTAGATGTGCTACAAACCCAATTAGCTCAAGCACAAGCTGAGGTTGTGCATATGAAGATGCACCAATTCTCATCTGATCATCATCAACCACCATCGAATTCGTCACCAACATCAGAAAATGTGTACCAATCAAGCAGGTTCTTTTCTTCACCAAACAAAATGGGACAATCCTTGTGGTCTTACTAGCTATCTAGCTTAATTATCTTATATATCTAATAGTGTAAAAAGCCATTGCTAGGGTTGAAAAATGTCACATTTGATCTACGGTAGACCGACACTTGAAAATCACTCAAAATAAACTTTGACGACATCAATGGTATATTGCTAGGGTCTTCCACGTTCTTCCGACCGCGGGAGTGATCTACTATGAGTTTCTACTTACAAAGAGTGATCAATCTTAGAGTTTCAAATGATTTTTAAGTATCGGTCTGCGGTAAAACATATGAGATGTTTTTGCATCCTAAAAGGCGCTAGTGAATATGTTGCTAGATATTTTACTTATTTTCCAGTGATTATGACAAAATAGGCTGCTTTATTACATGTTGTAGTAGTAGCTTCATTTTCTGTTTTGAGTTCCTTAATTTTTTACAACCTTATACTACTTGAAGGACATCAGTATATTTCTCTACATTACCGAGAGATGGTGATGGTTAGTTAGTTAATTAGATATACCCTATATATGTAAATGTCCAAACTTTTTTTTTTTTTTTAACAAGCAAAAATGAGATATATATTAACAACCAAAAGTTTTACTCCCTAGCACAAGGCCTGCAAAAAGAGGCAAAACAAAATTACAAAAGATGCAACACACCGTTCAAATTCAAAGGTTTAGAAATAGAAAAAACAATTCAGCCAATCCCCAAACAGACAAGTGGATGATGCCACCATAAATGATAACCAAAAGGAAAGCACACATTTTTTTTTAATTGAAGAGTGATCTTATTGCTCCTATGAAGTAATTTTTTTGTCATAAAAAGATTGTGTTTATTTTTCTTCATGTGTATTTTTTCTTTTATAAAAACAAATATTTTTGAAAAAAAAAACTAAGAACCCAAATAGGTAAATCAGGTGATTTCCAACATATATATGACCTGGGTGCTTTCATTGCTGCTTTTCTCATCAACATGGTTTCAAGAACATCATGGTTTTAAAATAATAATGAGACATTTACTAGACCCATCCTTAGATGACTAGCAGAATATTCATCCGAAAATTACGGCACTGACGTATATGTTGTTAGACATTTACTAGACCCATCCTTGGATGTATGATATCCTTGAATAAATAACGAAAATTAAGAAAGTTTGTTGTGATATTAAACTTGTTGACAATTGATATTAGTTTACAAGAGAGGATATGGCTAATTGTGCTTGATACTCTAAACCCGTCATTAATTAGGAATAATTAGTAAAGAAATCATTAATGTATAGTGATCAGGGTTCGAACTTTGACCCATTTCATTTGTGTGTATGAGTTTCAATGTTATTTGTGTGTATGAGTTATCATCAAACCAATTTCAAACCCCTCATCCGCACCTTCTTCTATCAGCATGAAAAAATTAGTGTTAAGTTATTTAATATTCAATATATTATATAATGATGTAATTGGTGTCTTGGCTGGGGTGAATTGTTTGTATGAAGACGACAAATCAATTGTACTAAAATCCATTCGAGCACAATATGTGTCTAATAATGGAAACTACAAAGTTCAAGATGCAAATGTACAAAAGCACCAAATGAAGGGTAGAATAACGAAGACAAGTAGAAGGATTATTTTAACAACAATTCAACTCAAAATACGAACTTGGTTTAGCCTTTTGCCACCACTAAACGAGAACCATAACTTTATCTAACAAATCCACCAAAAACAATTCCTTGTGACAAAAATATAAGAATTTTTCTCTTTCCAAATAATCTAAACGCAAGTCACTCAAATCAACTGAAAACTTAAACAAACCTTTTTATGGAACAACCAAGAACCACCGAATGAAGAGTACGCTCAAAAGAATTAATCAGAAGAACACAAGAAATTCCATCCATTTTAAAATATTATGTCATATGTCACCAAACAATTCACACTGAAAGTACAAATAATTATCATTTTACTCTTTCTCACACCCAACATAACATAACAACAACGAGTCTATATTTAAAATACCATATCAAGTTAAGTTATCCTTTGTTAGAATCCAATCATTCAAGAGCATCCACATAAAGAGAGAAACATATGATATACCCCTCTAATAGGGTACCTTTCACTATGATAGTTTTCATGCTCAGTTATCAATGACATTACCCTTCAAAAAGATGATGTCCTCCTTCACACAAAAAAATGATGTCCAACAAAGAACACCAGTTTATCCCTGGCACCTCCTTCCGAGAAAAATCCTAATGACGTCGGTTCCACTCCACCCAACTTTAACATGTGCATCTCCTCAAATTGTACACAGTTATTTTGTGATAACTTAAAAAGTCTTCTAAATATAATACACAAAGGAAAAATCTACAACCATGAATCATGGAAAAAAGTGTATTTTCCCCATTACTCGCCCATATCATCAAGTTGTCATCAAACCAATTTCCAATTCTCATCTCCACCCGTATTTTAACATCATGGAAATTTTCCACCACCCATACGCATATCTACCCGCAACCTTCACATGAACTCCCTACAACCTATGCTAAGACGCTAAAATTTAAACCACACAAAACCATTGATCCATATTTAATCTCTAAAACTTTTACATAAGAAAGATAAGTTAAAATTCTACGCTCTATAAACCCCCAAATTCACCTTCCTAAGTTTTGCACTATCTCCACACTAAAAAAAAAGAGATTCAATGGAAGAAATTGTCATTATAAAATCCTTGAAGAAGGAAAGAAATTGAACAAACTATGGTGGGTATGGAAAGAGAATACAAAATATACGATACAAGAACTGGTGGCATTTAGCATGTGAAAAGCAAAGAATTTATCATCACGAGAAAGTTAATTTTAACCATTAGATCTAGTAAAGAATACGAACTTATTATAGACTCTCAATACTAAATTTTTTGTCATTATCTTCCATCACCATGTCTCTCCTTTATCCCAACCAACCCACCACCAACAACACCATCAGAACAACCGTTCCAACTCTCATTCTACCCAACTATAGTTCTAACAGTGATGCAAACAATATCAACCCATCGGATTCAAATTTTAGCAATCAATATTCTATGGACTTGAAATTTTTGCAATTCAAAGTATAATCCTTGCAGGAAACTATACAGGAACATATAATAATTGACACATGTTAGCATACAAATTCACACACTCTTGTGACTAATTTATTTTGGAACAAAAAATAGATAAAATTATATATGCGCAGTTAGGTTAGTTGCCTTAGAAAATACAAATGCAGAGATTGGATTTGTGGTCTAATAATTGAATGTAAGCTTAGCTAGCTCCAAATTTGATCACCACAAAAGTGTTGGCAATCAAAGCCATGAACAATGTTTTGGATTTGTAGGAATTCATTGCGGCAAATAAAAAAATAAGGATGAACGAGAGACAAGGGAAAGTAAATTAACTATAAAGCCATAGATAAAAGAATAAGGAGAGTTGGGACGGTGGTTTTGATGGTGTTGCTAGTGGTGGGTTGATGGGAATGAAGGAGAGAGATGGTGGTGGAAGATAATGACAAAAAAATATAGTATTGAGAGTGTACAATAAGATTGTGTTATTTACTTAATCTAATGGTTAAAATTGACTTTTCTATGGTGGGAAACTCTTTGTCTTTCTCATGCTAAGTGTTATCGAAGAAATAAGATGGATGTCATTGAATTGAACTCAAATGGGTGAACTTTATTTGTATTTTTTTATAATTAATATATAATACATTATGGTATTTATTATAGATTAATTATTTGTCAACTAATTTTGAAGATATGACAATTTTAATGTACTTTTCATGGAGATTATGTTGAGGAATTTAACTCTTTTTGTATCCTCCGGTGAATGGGGAAAGACGATTATAACAATTTTGTTGGTAAAATTAATTTTTTTCAAGGTAAGTATTTATAACTATCAACTTGATTGTTCAATATCATCTATTCATTTACTTGAATCATTTTATTTGTTTCTTTAATGATAGGAAAACTAATGTTACAAAATTCTTTTCTCACCTTAAATACGTCTTGTGTGCCATGCAAATTTTCTATTTTGTTCTCGTTTGAATTATATAATCTGAAACACATTTTTTATTTTTTTATTTATAGACTCTGAATCAAAATTGTATGTAAAACTTTTCTAAAAATTTGGAACATGTTGAAGGTATTGTTTTGGGAGCGGTAAAGAGAAAGTGGTAAGGTGTGCCATGCATATTGGATTACAATGACAAATAGGGGTGAATCAGGTCACAATCGTTTGAAAAAGTATATGGGTGATGGTATGTGTGATATATGTAAAAATCGAGTCTCAGTTAACAGTATGATAAAGTTGCAACACACTTAGATTTAAGATACAAGCGTCGTTTCATAATAGCATGATTTTAATGGAACAGATTCAAAAGAAAGGTGTTGTGGTCAACGTTAGTTGAAGACATATCAAGGAACACATTTCCTTCAATTGCGGGTGAGTCAGATCGAGTAGAGATTTTTTGTATGGATAAATCTAAATGTGGTTTCTTAATTAAGGTAACATACAAATTGTCATGTGTGTGTGCGCGCACAATTTCTAATAAGGTTAAGAATAATATGTTCATTTGTTTGCATGAAATTTACGCTCATTGAACAAGGTTGTGATTCGACGATGACGACGTTGGAAAGGAAGGTCATCCAAATATATATTCTCCCATAATGAGAATTACTTTAGATCTTTATGTAATTTTATAATTCTACATTATGTTCCGTTGTTAGAGTACTTGGGAATATATAATATGAATGTACATAAAGCACATTCAGATTATATAAACCAAACTAGGTAGTTACACAACTATTTGTATTAGGTCAACATTCACCCTCTATGTGGTTTTATTTGGTTTTTAAAATCTAAATTATATCAAAACATGTTCAAATTATAGAAATTGAAATGTCTCGGTAAAAGAATAAAATGCATGTTCATGTTTTTCCATGATCCTAACTTATAATTATACAATGCATGCATGATTTAACGTTCATATTACATTATAAAGGTACATATGAAAAAGTAGTTTCAATGGTTATTTTTACCAAAAACCTATATATGTCACCTCCGAAAAAAGGTTGATATAGAGTTGCACTAGAGAAGGGTAACACAACGTTCTACTCAGAATTATCATTTTGAATTGTCAACTAAGTGACTACCTTCTTTCTTTGAGAAAGTTGACTCTTTGCATCTAGATACACAAGTTTCAAAGTCAAAATCATCATGCCCAAGTAGAAATAGCACATATTCTAGTAATGTGTTTCATAACCCTTCTCTAGTTCAACGTCATTTCCCACACAAGGATTAAATCCCTCTATTCATCCATTAATTTATTGAAAATGTAGTGCATATCTAAGATTGTGGTCATTGTGGATTCTATGTTGTTTATAGATTGCTCGGTCAATTCGTTGAGGCTCATTCCATTATCAGTCTTAATCTTACATAAGAGCTAAACAATGATCGTCAAAGTTATCTTCAACTATATGACACAAATAATCGATTCAAATAGGCGATACGTGCTTTGACTTCTGTTGAAATTTGTCTATAATTAAGGGATATATGAATGATTATGATAGATATGGGTTTCTATTGCACAAAATATAAGTATATGGCAATTCTATTGTCTAAAACAAGGTACTTGGAAAAAAATTTCATATGCGGTGCACCATTAAAAAGTAATTGATTTATGTTCTTTGCACATATCAATGACAATCATTTTATGATGGAAATTTTTTTTGTGGAATCTCAATCTTTAGTTTGTATTTAGTGTTATTGTTGATTATGTGTAACAATCATAATTATTACATGTATGTTAGTAGGACGTATGTACAATTACTCATATGTCTCTACTATGGGATCACCATCGTCAAGATGATGTAATGGCTTATGACCCTATATAGGTCCATAAGATGATTAGTTATAATGAACATAATTATGTGTACGAAGAATGTGATAAATGGCAATGAAGATAATGGTAGTTGAAATATTAAAGAATGATGAAGATAATAAGAATGTTGTAAATGTAGTTAAAGTTGAAGATAATAAGTCCCATGAGCATAGCTCAGTTGGTAGCACAATGCATTATTATATGCAGGGGCTAGGGTTCGAACCCTGGACACCCCACTTATTCACCTTATAAGGTGAATTCCAACCACTGGGCTACCTGACCAGAAAAAATAAATAATAAGTTGAAGATAATAATGTTGAAAATGTTGATTGCTATAGCATAAACTTCGCTCAAGAGAAGTTTAAATGTATAACTAAGATTGGTTTAAGCGCATGTGTGTGTGTGTATTTGTCCATTCTACCCTTAAGTACGTCACACCATGTTCTGATATATTGTTCGCTTTCGGTGTATGTCCTTCACGGTTTTGTCCTTTTTAAAAGTCCCACATCGGAAATCATGGCCAAAGTTAGTTTATCTTAATTCCATTAATATACACCCTTTAGAAGCACTTTTGGACAGGTTTCAACAAACTAAATCATAATCACAATACAGCATTTTTATTCGTTATTTTTTAAGCTCTGAATGGAAATTCTTACTTTTGAAAGCAACATATGTATTATATCTATTCATTTTAATGAGTTCAACACCATTGTAATCACACAAACACACATCTATACCGCACACTCAAATTACATATTTCCAAATCACACTTTTTGTTTTTTGAAATTCAGATACATTCTTTGTAGATGACAACCACAGAGATGCATGCAGAAACAAAAGAATAATAAACAATAATTTTTTGAAAATAAACAGATTTCAAGCAACCAAAAGAATTTATAAAAATAATATTAATAAAAATATGAAAAGAAACTAAAAGAACCCCTGAGTTTTAGAACATAATCAAATAGGAAATCAACACCCACAAAATGAGGAAAATATGTAGAAACCCCTTAGTTTAGAACATAAACAGATTCAAAACCCATAAAATGACGAAAATTAGAGCCAATTGTGAAGTTGTGTGAGAGAGAAGAAAACGCTAGCAACAAGAAGAGGAACATGATTCAGATTGAAAACTATTATGAAAAGATAACATCATGGAATGATTAAACTCGTTTTGATTCAGATTAGCTATTACTATCCACAAGTTAGTTCCTTTTTCTTGCAGCTTCAAGCGTTTTCTTCACTCAATCATCGTTCGTTGCCGCTCTCTCGCTACCCTTCAGTAGAGAAGAAAATGGAGAAGAAAAGTCATACCTGAGGAGAGAGGAAATTGAAGTGCAGCTGGTGAGAAGTAGTTGAAGGGTGTTGTGGGTATTTATAGGTGTTAATTTCCATTGTCGATGAAGAGACAGTCGGAGAGAGATGGTGAGTCTGCTCTGCGCCATAATGATGTTGCAATTCCAGATGAAAGATGATGGATGTGTTTGTTGAAGAGACGAGAGAGAGTGTAGCAGTTAGGGGAATGAATGTTTGTTGAAAATTAGTCTTGTGTACAGCAATGGCCAGTTTACTTGACCACTATTGATTAGTATTTCAAATCAAATGAATAGTTTTAAGGGTTAATTAAGTAAATGTCTTTGTAAATATTCAGAATTTTGTTTTTAGTTCCTATAAAATAAAATCACACCTTTTAGTCTCTATAAAATTTGTTATTTTAATTAAGGATCCCCGAAGGATCTCTCAAATAAAGAAGTTTCTTGATCATTGTTTATGAAGATTTGGAAATTCAAATACATTCTCTATAGATGACATGTTTATTAGTATGTTGGGGTTTTAAGATATGCCAATTGCTTGCCTTCAACTTTAACAAAAGTAATGTGCTATTATTTAATTTCCCTCAGACCTTATGGATTTTCCCACTTCAAAAGAACACGTCGACTTTGTAATTTATAAGATAATCTAGAAACATATTACACGGAGGTTTTGTCTAATATCATTTTTAGACAATTAAAGAATTGAATGTTGTGTCTCCTATTTTTTAATTTAATATCCACTTCAGGAGGTAGTCTAATATCCCAAATTTTCCATTTTTATGCTCTTATCTCCATACAATTCGGCTTTAATCAAAGATTTTATGAAACAAAATCAGCGTTGAACCGAATCATTGGGCTATAGGAAAACAAGGATTCAAATATTGAGGTAAAACAATTGAAATTTTCAGTTTTGATTTTATTCCCCCAAAACGAATTTCTTTTCTATGAGTATTTTATTAAACCCTAGGTAGAGACATGCGGCTATATACGGGTGTGTTTGGGTCGGAGTAAAATTTAGCCCAGCATTGTAAACTTTGTTTGCTTTCTTTCTTTCCACCTTTTGTTGTGAAATTTTATTAAGTGTTATTTTAAATCACATTTATGCACTTGTGTTTTCAATTGTTGGTGCTGAAAAATCTGAAATTTCTTTCAAAATGACAATGGTAACTGTTCCTGAATTTTCTGAGATTTCTCAAATTTCAAGTGTGAAAAGTGTTTTTAACATTAAGGATAATATTTTGAGTTTTAAGTTCCCTATGTTGGTTGATATCTCAAACTTTTTTTTAATTATTTCAGACATAAGATTCAATTTACACTATTTGAAAATTATGTGGATGCCTTGAACACTTTTCATAACCTCTGGCAGGGGCGGACCTAGCCTGGGCCTAGTGCGGCAAGTGCCACACTAGCCCAGGCTCGATTATTTATTTTTTATTTTTTTTTAAAAAAATATTAAAAAAATGTAACAGTGTTGCTTTTCTTTCCATTCCATCGTTCTTCTCTTTTCACGCTCCCAACACTGGAAAACACTCCCAAGACCACAATTCTCCAAATTGATCACCACTACCCACCCACCGCCGGCCATCAACAGCCCACCACCGACCGGCGACGAGTCCACCACCACTTAGGTCATCTCTATTTTAGGTAATCTCTCTTTTTTCCTTCTTTTTTATATGTATAAATGGTAGAAAATTATTCAGGTCTTGAATCTTGATTGAGATTTGAAAGGTATAATCTTGATTGTTCATGTGATTTTTTTCTGCCAAAATGCTACCAACTAATTGTAAACACATTGTTCCTTCCCTTTACATTTTATTCCCTTTTTTATGATTAATTATTTAGTTTCTATGTTTCATATCATTTTTATGTTTGGGTTTATGATTAAATTGAATGCTTAAGCAAGATGAAGAAATGGAGTAATCATGATTTTAATGTAATCTAATTAGAGTAATCTAATAATTGATTTAACACGGCTAATATTTTGTATAATTGATTCATGATTTTTACATTACTGTAATCTAACTAGTGTGTAACCCGTGCGATGCACGGAAAACACAACAGTTGATTAACAATACCAAGGCTCACCGTAAGATCTTAACAGACATTATGACAACAATAGTAATAATAAACAAAGTTTATTACTAATATACAATTACTCAAAGGTTTACAACAACGATAATAATGGGGTACAAAGTATACAAACGTGTACGTCAAGGAGTAAATAGCACGACACGAGTAAATAAATAGAAGTAGATGGAATCACACCACACAAATACGTGAACGTTTAAAATATAAACACAAAAAAAAATTACACAAATTTTGAAGAATATCATGATTTGGTATGAAAGACACCTTTTTCAAAAGATTACACAATTAAAAAGCTAACAAGACCTTGGCACTTTGAACCACGGCTAGAAACTACATTAAACACAAAAGAAGTATAAGACATGCATAGCGAAATCCACTGGTAGATACAATAGCAACCATAAGAAAGTCAGAGCAAAAGCCCTTGGTACTTTGAACTTTGGCAACCTAATACCTTACAGAAATGTATCAAACAGATTTAAACTATAATCTCTAAATCCACCGTGAAAATTAAATTACAAACTCATGGAACATATTTGACTATTTAAACGAATAAATTGTTCAAGTCGAAGTCAACACTAAGACAATATGGCAGTCACCATATATCACATTGACAACTAAGGTAATACAATATAAAAGTCACCCCATATCACATTGACAACATTAAAGATGTGTTACATTTTGAATGCTTTGACAGTTACAAAAGCTCTCTCCTTAATAATTCATAGCTACAAACATACGATCATGTAATCGTATTTTCACTTATACCAATCATGCTTGGGTTTTAAGGAATACATGCTTGGGTCTCCATCATATGTGAAATATATATTATTTGTTGTTTTCGATGTGATATCTGAAAACTCAATCGAAAGCAGATTCGTACAAACCCACAATCTATCCTAAAAGTTGGGAAAGGTGCGAAGAATCCTCATATCATCGTGATTTCCCTACATGTAAGCAAATATCTACATCCAAAAGAAAAATGGGCAATGGTGGTTGTAGGACAACCCTTGACTCTCCCAATGTCGCTGAATTTTTTTTAACAACCCAATGAATATTCGCCCTTGTATTGTTACAAATAAAATAAGTATGAGATCACTAAAAGAAGATGATTTAATTGAATGCTCAGATGATCGACCAATAGGGAAATGTTTGAGTTTCTCAACCGCCCTTATTTTGGTGCTCACAACGCACTATAGATCAAAGCAGGGCATACCTAAGTGTTCAGCCCCATGCTACGTACCTCTTTAGCCTAAAGTGAGTTGAGCACATAGCCTTTTGGTGACTTTAGTGTGTTTAGTTGCTAAATAAATGATTAAAATAAAGAGTCACACTAACATGTGCTCAAACGACACATGTTAAAGATTTTACAAATAGAAAGTATTTACTAAGAAAAAATATTTCTCAACTTTTTGAGAATAAATTAGCACAATTTATAATATATATTTTCTATTTGTGGATCTTTAACATGTGCTCTGAGGGCACATGCTAGCGTTTCCCTAAAATAAATTATTTTGATTTAAGATAATGATTGGTTAAGAGGAAGATAAAGACAAAATCATCAAACTGGAACCCAATGCAAGCTCTTGAAAGATAATACCTCTCTGGGTCCTTTAAGTTTTACAATTGTTTCAGATAGGTCCTTTAAGTTTCTAAGGTTTTAGATAGGTCCTTTAAGTTTTGAGTTTGTATCGGATAGGTCCTTTCTGTCAACCTCCGTTAAGTCAAAGTTGTTATGTCTGTTAAACCAAAGCCGATATGTCCGTCAAGTGGGTGAGGTGGTACTCTCTGACACTTGACATCAACTTTTTCCCCAACCAGATCAACTTTGGCTTAATGGACAAATAAACTTTGGCTTAACGGAGGTTGATAGAAAGGACCTATCTAAAACAAACTCGAAACTTAAAGGACCTATCTGAAACCTTAGAAACTTAAATGACTTATCCGAAACAAACTCGAAACTTAAAGGACCTATCTGAAACATTAGAAACTTAAAGGATCTATCTGAAACAAACATGAAATCTAAAGGACTCGGGGAGGTATTTGACCTAAATTATTTTCTTCTAAGCAAATTGACAAACTGCTTTCCGGTAATTTTGTATATATATCTTTATCAGTTAAAATTTTGTCCCATGTTTTTTCTATATTAATTCATGATAAATATTTCTTCTGTGTTTAGTAGTGACAAACATTTATCCAGTCTTTTTAATATTTATTTGTGACAAAATTTGTCTCGTGTTTATCTTTATATTTTCTTATTGAAAAAAAAAATTCAATATTTTTTTATTATACTTATCAGTGAAAAATAGGTGTCACTTTTTTCTCCTATTAATTATTGATAACTACTCGTACAATGTGTATTAAATTATATTTATTATTGACAAATATTCGTCATGTATTTCTTTTTTATTCATCAAGGGCAAATGTTTATCTTATGTTTTATACTTATTAGTGAGAAATAGTTTTTATATCTTTTTATATTCAAGAATCATAAATATGTGTCCCGTGATTTTTTATATATAAATTTATCAGTCATGTAAAACTATCTCAGTTTAATTTTTAAAAAATTTAAATGATAAATATATGTCCTGTGTATTTGTCACCTGTTATTTTTATATTTATCAAGTCCTATTTATTTTTTAATTTACTAACAACAAATATTTGTTTGGTGTGTTGCTCATATTTATCAATGAAAAAATATATTATTCATTTGTAGTTATCTTTGCCATATACTTGTATTGTATTTTGTTTATGTTTATCAATGACAAATAATTGTCTTGTGTTTTTTATTATGTATATAAAAGATAAATATTTTTCTTATATTTTTTATATTTATTGATGACAAATATTTATTCTATGTTTATTTTTTATATTTATCATTGATAAATATTAATCCTATGTTTTTTTAAGGAGAATATTAATCTTATATTGATTTTTCTATTTATGAGTGACAAATATTTATATTGTATATTTAATATTTATATGTTATAAAAGTTTAGCCCATCCTTCTTAATAATTTCTCAAGGACAAATATTGGTCACTTGGCAATATCAAAAGGAGATGTTTGGAGATTAATACAAATCAGAAGTCACAAGAAACCGTACGAATATGAGGAGTGCTAGGGAGCAGGGACATTATCTTTCTAACACTTTATATAACACTTCTCTTTTATTGAATGAAATCTATGTGGGTATCAGACTTTAAAAATAATTTTCACATAAGGTGGGGAGACCCATATGGATTTATCTTAATCAAAGAGTTTGTCTTAGAGAGAGAGAGTGTTAGAAAAATACAGTTCATAGCATTTCTCGTATGAACTTACTGAGTAAAAAGCAATTTTAAACAATGAACGGTGTCTGCGAGTAGAAGTCGTCAATTCAGCAAGCAAGTGCAAGCAGAAAATACTTGGGTGACTTTGAATTTTTGTAACTTTAGTGTATTTAATTGATAAATGAATGATTATAAAAAAATTATTTTGATAAGAGGGAATGATTGATTATGAGCGAGAGATACCGATAAAGTCACCAAATTCAAAGTCACCCAAGTGGAACTCAATGCAAGCTCTTCTAACCAAAGTGAACGGTTCTCGTCCTTTGGTGAATTTTATTTTTAGTATATCATAAACGAACCCTAATATTTCAGTGACATATTTGTCTCATGTGTTTGTGTGTGTTTAATATTTATCAATGACAAAAGATTGTCCCAAGTATTTTATATTTACCGATGACAAATTGTTGTCCCATGTTCAGTGGTGATAAATATTTATCTTGTCTTTTTTACATTTATATTTGACAAAATCTTGTCCATTGTAATTTCTCTTTATTTCTTAGTGCCTGTTATGGATCGGTCAGAAGACCAACCGCACGCCGACAAGTGGTCGGACTTGCACCGCCTTAAGACTCAGCGTCCAAAGGAGCACTCCAGCTTGCTTGCAAGTACCACACAGGAGTGCGCCGGCCTTCACGCAAGGATGACCCTACACGTGTCCTGCTCCGTCCCTAATCAAACGCCGCATAACCTTGAGACGGTTATGACCAGCGCACACCTATATAAGGGTGAACTTGCTTCACCCTCAAGGTACACATCACTTTTCACAACACTTCTTACACATTCTTTCTCAATTCTATTACTGACTTGAGTGTCAGAGTGCTAACATGCCTGCAGGCGCTTTTCGTCCCACCGCGAAGACTCGTCATCGTCACGCCGGAAGTCGTTACTGTTGCATCGGAACATTCTCTATCGTCGTTGCCACTCGATTGTTCTCATCGGACAGATCAGTGACAAATCTTAATTTCCATAATTTTTATTATATTTATTAGTGAAAAATATGTGTTGCTAGTTTTTTCTCATATTGGAAGGGGTGAGAAATCATTGCTTGCAAGTGCATTTGTTTGACCCGACAATAGTGGTTTCCCAACTCACAGTTTATTATATATTCCACTTAAAAATAACTCTTATAAAATAATATTATTTTAAAATGAATTTTGAACCAATAAAATTTTAAGTTTATAATATCAATTTTTTATAATTATTTATTTACTAATTTTATACTGTTATAATAAATTTAATAACTCAATTGTACCAGAAAATATTATTAAAAATCTGGGTGTAGAAATACTCCATAGAGACTATAAATTTATTAAAATTTAGTAAGAACTACACTTAAAAAACTCAATTTTAAAAGAAACAAAAACATACTATTTATTAACACTTAACATTGGATCTACTTTTTTGTGAATACTTGATGTCTGTCTGGAAACAATTGGAATTGTTTTATTTTTCTTTAAAAAAATAAATATAATTTTTTAGAGAAATATAGTATGTATTTATTAGAAGAAGAAAAAAAAAACGTGTTTTCATCTTGTCAATCTGAAGTACCAAGAAACCCTCGTCCCTCACCCTCAAACACAAACGCCAGCTGCTACCACTCCTTCAAATCACCACTGCCCTTTTCTGACCACCTTGCGTCAAATTAACAATACATCCTTCATCCTTCTCTTCTCCTCTATCATCACATCGAATCAGATTTCAAAAAGGAACTAACTTGAAAATGGCCTCCCTCTTCTTGCTTGTTTTCCGTCAATCTCTGGCGATGTTTCACCAAACTATGACCATTATTAAAAGACCCTCATCCTCCTATACCAAAAAGTTCTTACCTTTTTGCGAAAATCACATATCTAAAAAATCAAAACAACCACCTTCATGGTTAGATCTCGATCATCACAGGCCGTTTTTCGAGGAACCATCACTGTAGAAAGACTCCTCTTCATCTCCTCTACAAAATCATGATTGGAACAATTTCAACGGCGACCACCGTGCCGGAAATCATCACCACCCCGCCGGTAAATGCTATGTTGTTGTTTTGTGTCTTTCACCCTTTCTTTTCATCTTTTCTCTATTTTTGGGTTGTATACTTTTAATGTGTGTTATAACTGTTCCATTGATCACATGTCACCCTCTCCGGCCAGCAATGGTTGTCGCCATCACCACTTGTCGCTAGTTTCTTAATTTGCTCTATTTTTGATAAATAAATAAATATCCCTCAAGCTAATTTAATTTTATTAATTAAAATAAATGCAATTATATTATTAAGATTTTGTTCTAGAATAACAATTATATTTTAACTGTATTTAATCAATTCAGATTTCTAATTTTAAGTGTGTTTGTTGCATGTATCATTCTTATTTCTTATTTCAACCTTGTTCAGGATTCTTTTTTAATTTGAATTTATAAATAATTTGTTATGTTAAACTTCTATCCATAACTCCAATCTTTTAAGTTTTCTTTATGCTATGATTCTAATACTAACTGGCATTGAATGAAAGTAATGATGAAATCCTATATTTACAATCAGTATGGAGTAGTATTCAATCCTTACTATATTAATCAATGCTTGATTTAAATGTTAATTAAACTTTCCTTGATTTGAGCCCAAGGAGTAGAAGCATAGTAAAGCTATTTATGTATTGTACATGCATTTCAATACCACTCTATATCCAGCAGTGAAGAGATTTACTTATATATATCTGACCAGATGTTGAACCTTTAGATGAAAGTTAGGATGAAGGGGGTAGTTTTTTTTTACACCATCATCTTGTTAAGAAACAGACAAGGGTATTCTTCTTTCTCACGTTGACCAGATCTGAATGTTCCAGCATGATATAAGCCATTTAGCATAAATCATGGTTTGTTCACTTACTCTGCATATTCAGTTCTTCTTATACCTTATTTGCTTTGAAATGGTTTACTAATATCATTCTAATGGCATGTTGAACCTACAAATGACAGTGAGGAAAAAGAAAAAAGGATAGTGTAAAATCAACTTGTTGATGATTTTAATGAGGGGTCATCATCATCATGTTCTTGTGCATATCATCAAAGTTGTCGTTTCTTATTGAGAATTGAATTTGAATGTCGATGTTAAAGAAATTTGACATAATAAAGAAATGATTTTTTTTTGTTTCAGCTTGTTCTAACTAATAGTCACCGATTATTTATGGTTTCAACCTCTGTGATTTGCAGAATTTTTTTAAGTAGGCAGAAATGGAAGGTGAATGATTGAAAAATAAAGCTAATAATCTGCGAAAAAGATGGTGGGTATTTATAGACAATGACAAATGTCATGGAGTAGTAGTAAGAAGTTTTGTAAAAATATAGACTATAGATGTGATTATAGGTTGTAGTAACTTGAGTTTTTGGAGATGCACTGTCGATAGGTCCATATAGGTTTTATGTTGTGGGACATCCCCTATAAAAATTTTGAGGATACCATAATACTCAATTTTTATTGTTTTGGATGGTCCATTTCAAGATTTACTGTATTATAATAATACCTTTATATAGAAAGAAATTAAAAATCCGGACACAACAGTCGAAGCTCCATATTTTAATGATATATTGATCCCTTAATGTTTAAAGTGCCTCGAAAATTTAAAAAGGCCACTCCAGAGTTATGACATTTGCATGAAATAAGACAAGACACAAACTAATAAATTTAATCTAATGTTCATTAATTATTGGAACAGGACAAAAGAAACTAATTTTAAACATTTTTTAACAATGAACAGCTTCTGCGGGTAGAAACTGTCAATCGACCATTTAATGCAAGCAGCTATAAGCAATTGTAGCCATTGTTAATAGTACTCGAAAGTTATACTCAATATTGAAGATATTGATATACTGTATAATTGATATAATTGATGGTCTTGTAACATATACAAAGAGATGTTCTTAAAACAATTACTAATGATGTAATTTTAGCTCATTTTCAACAAATGGAAAATAGAATATTTTCTTTGTAATTTTGGTTGCTACAACTATTTTTAATATAACTTCTTATTATATTTACTACTATTTGATTATTTGATACAAAAATTGTCCCCCAGTGATATTCCAAGTCCAGTTCCGCCCCTGGTCTTTGGTGATACTCAGAATACTATTGTTATAATATAGTTAGCTAAAACCAAGAGCTTTCAAGGTTAGTCCTAAATGTTGGAGTGGTTTGTTATGATACATAATATAACAAAAAAAACTAGACAAATTATATTTATTTTACATTTTCATACAATGCTGAAGTTATTCATTACAAATTTATAGATAGAATACATGTTCAAAACTGTTTGAATTGTACCCATGTGATCTTCAACCCACAATGTGCTGAAGAGCTGACCATGAGGAACATGTATATTAAAACATCTATATCAAATTAGTTCTGTTAGTTTTTAGTATTACTAAATAAAAATTTAATTACTTACAATTTAACATAATTTTATGGTAGATCATTGTGTTAGAAAATCATATTACACATCACTATTGAGATACAAACCATAAATTTATTTGTAAATATCTAAATGCAAATTAGGATATAAGTTGATATGTACAATTAATATATAAACTAATTTATTATAGTATTATCATCTCCTACTTTTTTTTACAGATTTACAAATCCTTGAACATGAATTGCAAAATTTCAGGAGAAATTGCTTTATATCAAATGGGAAAACATTGAAAGATTTTAAATGTCTCCCTTATCCAATATTTGAAGAGTTATTTTCATTTGACAACAAATGCATATCAGATGAATTAAATTATGATATAGATCAACAAGGTCAATTGTATGAATCCCTTTTACAAAAATTGACCGATGAACAACATAATATATATCCCATCATTATGAAATCAGTAATGGTTCAGGATGGTCAGTTGTATTATTTGTATGGGTATGGTGGAATAGGGAAGACATTTGTGTGGTAAACTCTTTCTTCGACTATTCAATCACAATGGAAGATTGTCATTAATGTTGCTCCAAGCGGTATTGCTGCTTTATTGTTACCTAGTAGAAAAAGTGCTCATTCTACTTTTTGTATCCCATTGAAAATTAATGAAAAATCATCTTGCAATATCAAACAACATGACTTGAGAGTTAAATTGCTTAGAGAAGCTAGTTTATATATATGGGATGAGACATTGATGATGCATAGGTTATGTTTTGAACCATTGACCGCACTATGTGTGATCTAATAGGAGCTGAATGAGAGGAAAACTTGAACAAACCTTTTGGAGGAAAAGTTGTAATGTTGGGTAAAGATTTTAGAAAAATCTTACCAGTTATTAGAAAGGGGTCTAGACTTGATATCATGAAATCAACTATTAACTGTTCTACTCTTTGAAAAAGTTGCAAGGTTATAAAGCTTACAAAGAACATGAGATTAAATGGTGATGGAATAAGTCAAAGTACAAATTAGATAAAATAATTTGCAAACTGGATTTTAAAGATTGTGGATGGTCAGATGGAGAGTTTCATTTAGATATTGCATCAAAGTTGTGCATTACTCAATTTGAAAATCCTTTATAATCTTTGGTAGATTTTGTTTATCCTAACATTCTCAACAATATTGCAAATTAAAGCATGTTTGAAAAGAAAAAAAAACAGTCCTTACTCCATCTCTTGATTATGTTGATCAAAAAAGAAGAAAAACAATATTTCAGTTCTAATATTCCTTGCAAATCAAACAAGGATTTTGATATTCAAGGTGATTGGTTTAATTTCGAGTTCTTGAATGATATAAAGCGTTCTGTCATACCAAACCATCGACTAACTTTGAAGGTTGGTGTTTCGATAATGATTGTGTGAATCATTGATTAAGCAAATGGTCTATGTAATGGAATACGATTGCAAGTAAATCATCTTGGAAAGAATATTATCACTGCAATTGTCATAACAGGCAAGCGTATTGGTGAAAAGATCTTAATCCCCAGGATGGATTTGGTTTCGTCTGATTCTAGTTTTCCCTTCAAATTTTGTAGGAGACAATTTCCTATCTCATTGTGTTTTGCTATGACAATAAACAAGAGTCAAGGACAATCATTGTCTAACGTAGGATTGTATCTACCTCGACTAATTTTTACGCATGGACAATTATATGTTGTTGTATCTAGAGTAACCGCTATAAAAGGTTTGAAAATGTTGATATTGGATGAAGATGACAATCCATGCACATCAACAAAGACTGTTGTTTATCAAGAAGTTTTTTTATAACCTTTAGAAACGTCTACTGTACCAGGTATTACAATTACTCTAAATTAAACATATATGTATGTGTAACGTTTTATATTGGTTGATTTTGATTAGTTATTGTATTAATGTGTTTTATTAACCTTGGTGCAGTTACCATGAAGCTTTAATCAAATGTGCTACATCTATTACCATCCTTTTTTTTTTACAAGATAACGTGAGCTATGTAATATATATTATTGATGTTAACATTATATAGACTATATTTTCTAATGAATTCTGCAACTAAGCTCTTGATGTAATATTTAAATTTGGTTTCAATTAATTATGATGATCTAATTTCCTATTTGTTACCAATAATTATGTTTACTCTTAATTAATATAACTAATGAAAAATTTTAAAGATTATTTTATTGTATTTTTTCATGTGCGTTGCATGGGTCTCATACTACTATACAACATCCACACTCCACAAACCAACGAGGCACCTTTTAGACAAGACAAAAAAGTGAAGAGCTTACAACCAAAGCGGAAAATACCTCTTAATGTGGTGTGGTGTACTTAAGGATGGAAAGGAACATTGGCGACTTCATGTAACGCCCTATTTATTTATTTGATTATTTTGGTCGAGTTTAGAGTCTTTTATGTGGTTTTATGTTGATTCATGTTGATTTATGTTGATAAGTGCCATGTTGTGTGTATTAATATTTTATTAAGTGGCTTTATTTTATTATTTAGTAGGACGGGTTGGAAATTAAAATAATAACACTTGTAGAGGGGCTAAATTAGAATTAATGAGAATTAGGTGGTGTTAAGTAGAAAATCTGTTGAGATAAAAAGAAAAATAAGAGTCAGACACAAATTAGGTTTTACAAAAAGTCTTTGGGAGAAAGAGGAGAAGAGAACCAAGAGAAGGGAGAACTTGTAGAGTCTTGCAAATCATCAATCTAAGGTAAGGGTGGGACTAACATTCTCTAATCTTAGGTTATGTAATTCTGAAACTGAATTTAACATGTAGTTTTGTTGTTGTTCTTGTGAATTTGAGGATTAGGGTTGAAATTGGAATTGATCGTAGAACATGTAGAAATTGGTTGTTAATAAGTGTAGAAAGTCCATAGAATTGTATATTATCGATGTTCAGATTGTAGAATGATCACAGGTTGAGTTTCCTATCAAATTTGGGATTGGGTTGGATGAAAATTGGGTTTTTGGGGTGAAAAATCGCACTTCCCGACAGAAACCTGTCACAACTCGCCACGGCGAGTAGTCCACTCGCCACGGCGAACTATGTGTAACAGAGAGCAGTGTTTGCTCGCCATCCACTCGCCACGGCGAACAATTGTGTAACAGAGAGCAGTGTTTGCTCGCCTTTAGGTCGCCACTGCGAGTAAGCCCGCCCGCGAGGCGAGTTGTTCAGTAGCATTGCACCTTTTTCATGTTCTTGTGTCGTTTCCATGTGTTTCTGTTTTGGATTAGTCTTTGGTGTGTACATGAAAGTCTTAGGTAATACTGTCAGTTTTCAAAAGGCTATGTTTATCATGAATAACTTTGAGTTATGAATTTGTTATATGAATGCACACCATGATGAATTAGTACATGAATGCATATGTTGAATTAATATGATGATTATGTGATGTTGCAATTAAATGATGAATATTTTTGGAATTATAATGTGGAGTCGTTGTTGCTATTGTTGTTGTCGTTGTCGTCGATGTCGTCAAGTCGTTGAAGTTGTACGTTGATGTTGTATAAGTTGTTGAGTCCATGCATACTCATATAAGTTGGGGGCTCATGCCCTGTTGAATGTGTAATCATTCAAACCACGTTGATTTGAGAGCTTATGCTCTACACGTTGATTTTAAGAGCCATTGCTCTACACGTTGAATTGAGAGCCTATGCTCTAACACGTTGATTGGTACCACATGCATTCTGCATAGTCAAGTTGTTGTTGTGTCCTTGCATTGTCGCGTCGTCGTTGAGTTGATTTAAATGCCAAGTAGAAATAATTGAACAATATGTGAAGTATCATTATTGCTTAGTTAAAGTTGTTTATGTTGTTAATTTCACTGATGAATTATATGCTTATTATTATTGAATGTGAAATCTCACCCCTTCTGTTTGAATGTTGCCTCTACGTGGGTAACGTGCAGATAACCAGGATTAACTGCTGATGTGAGTTGACTCTCTCGTGCGTCGTCTTAGGGTCGCTCTGATACGTAGCGGGATGTGGATATTTGCTATGTTTTTCCACTATTGCGTATTATTTTTGAACTATGTTGTTGAACCTTTTGAATCAGGATTTTCATTAATGTTGTTATGTTGAGGCCGTAGTGCCAAATTTGTTGAATAATGAACTAAACTTTCCGCTGCGATGTTTTGTTAAAGTGGTTTTAATAAATAGTAACTTTACTCTATTTATGCATGAAATGTAGTGTGACATTCCGTTTTACATTGAATACTCTGATTTATATGTATTATTTACATTGTTGGGAAAACGGGGTGTTACACTTCACATGGGGGTTGAACCCATAATCTTTGGTTTAGCCTTGACTAAGAGACAACTATTTTGTAAACCTTATAATTCTAACATCGCTTAGGAGTCGAGGTCAAGGGTAGTTTACATACATCCACACTCCTCAAACCAACGAGGTGCCATTTAAAAATAACGAAACTATAAAGGGCTTACACTCAAGACGGGCAATATCTCATAACACAATGTGGCATACTTAAGGGTAAATATATATATATATATATATATATATATATATATATATATATATATATTCAAAATGTGCTTAATCCAAGTGTTTTTGGATATTATAATCCAAAAACTTCAAAATGCTCTACAATTATAGAATTCAAATACAAGCAAAATCGGAAATTTGAAGGCACCGCGAGAAGTGTGGTAAAATAAATTCTTGACAATATTATTAGATGCCCCTTTCCATAAAGCCTTGTAATATATTGTGGATTTTTTTTTAATAAAGATATTGTAGGTTTGTTTTATTGAAAAATCGTCGTTTTGAAATATTGTCTATCATATTAACCAACAAAAAAAAACAATGGAATAAGAAAATTTATTATCAAAGATTTCTAACCTAAAATTAATTTTCTACTATTGTTATTTCCGTAGGTAAGTTGACCAACCAAAAATAATTAACTTAAATAATGATTTCCAATTTTAGTAATTCAGTAATCATTATAAAAATATTTCATAAAATAAAACAAATGTTTGTGGTTCGGATTTTGAGTGTTTTGATGATTTTTTTGGGCAAAAATCGTAACTCTTGAAATGAAGGGGATTTCTGATCATTACTTAAATATAGGCAGATTTTAGATCATATGATTAGGACCATATTTTTTTTGCGTTTGGATTAAATAATCCAAATTCCAAACGGGATAAAATTAGAAAACGGAGGGCGCACGCAACAAGTCGAGGGTGAGAAAAGAAATTCTTAAGGAATAAACCCAAAGAATCATAAGGCCATACAATTTTGTTCTTTCACAAATGAGAGCTTGGAAAATTTTATCTCATACCCTCCCATTAGTCTCCTACCCCTCAAACCACCAATATTTCAATTTCACCCTTCACTTATTGCTTTTTGATAAAAAAAATGTGAAAACATTTAATTTCAAGATTTTTCGCTTCTTAAAAAACATCCAATTTTTAAAATAGTGAATTTTTTTTAGAGCAGTGTTATATCTCTAGAAAAATAACATCAAGAATTCTTCAAGAATAAAGAGCAGTCAATCACAATGCACTATTTGCCACAATTCAAGGAGGTGTGGCTAAAAAGTAGGAAGTGAACAAATAAATCATGCAATTAAAACTTGCCAGCTGTGTCTGAAAAAATTCTTGATGCTATTTTTCTAGAGAAATAACATTTTCCTTTTTTTTAACTTTGAAACTAGTTTTCTGTACAATATTTTTTTTAAGTGTAAACAATTTACGGCACAAGTTTTTTAAAACATTGAAATTTCAGAACATCTTTATATCCGGATTTTTTTTTAAAATGTAATAAGCAACATTCAGATAGCTTGTTGAACAAGTAATAGCAACATTCTCCAAAATAACTTATCGACAGCTCAAGATAGTTAGTTATCCAGCTCAACAAAGTAAGTTAGAAGATAGCAACTACTTTTCCTACTCAATTCTAGTCGGAGAATGTTAATGTAGTTTTCATAATAATCAACAAGTTTATTTTTCATTTCTTTCTCTTCTTGTTCATTATTGATCTCAAGTTTCTTCATGACAACCAATAATCAAGAACAAAATTAATGGTTCTTGTGTGCCCTAATGAACTCCTCTATCTCTGTAAACGTTTCGATCTCATTGGTTTGGATTGTTGATTTATAGTGAAATTGCTCTCTCTTTTCAATGCAGGTAATAGTGCCCCAAATACTTGCTTTTATTGGGGGTTATATTTTTTGTTTTCTTTTTTTTTGTGAGTGTTAATACTTGTTGTGAATCTATTTTGTGTAGCACCAACATAAATTTCATGAGACCTCTAGCTAGTTACGATGGATGAGACTCATGTAATTTTATCATATTTTTCTTTATTATGTAAAATAAAAGTTTGAGAAGACACACTTTATAAATTGGAAGTTTAATCACTGTACGTTAACATGGTATAGTTTAAATTAAGAAATTATGTACTAGAAACTCTTATATATATGCAACAAGAAAAAAAATTGATCGATGAGAAGAACTAAGAGAAATCTTGGAAAAAATTTCTAATAAGGTAAACTTGCAAGTTGCAAGAGTCTTTTAAATGTCAACTTTTGGTTGCTTTCTCATCTTTTACTTGAGGACAAAATTTTGATGCCTTGCTTTAGCTGATTTCTTATGGTTTTTCATATAATATTTACTTTTTATGATTATAAAAAACTCTGAGAAGATTGTTAATTTAAAAATTTATTGGTAGTTATAAGTATTTTATGTGAAAAATTATGCAAAAAGCATTTAAGAAAATATACTTAAATTTTGTCCTTAATTACTTAATTAGATGCATGGTGGTTGACTTTTAATTAATTTGGTCCATGTTAACGCCCAAAAAATATTTAAGTGTTGGCTCATATCGGCATAGAGTCGATACAAGTTATGAATATTCGTCGAGAATGAACAAGTAGTGTCTTCAATTGACAAGTCGAACTATCACGGACCATGAATAGTGTTGTATGCAAGTGTGAGTTATATGTCGCACATCAGATAGAAAAATGAAGGTTGAACACTTTAAATAGGTCATCATCGTCGGAATGTTGCACCAAAGGGTATGTGATTAAATTAAGTGTATATTTTGGAGTTAGATTTTAGAGAAAATGAAGTTTATTTTAAAATTAGGGTCTTGTTGTTAACGAGTGTCATCGAGACGTTCTTTAAACATTTTAAAATAAATAATTATTTTTTCAAAAAGTCAAATGTTTCAATTTACAGTACATCGAGAGCACATGTCTAAGAAGCAAATCAGGAGTAATTGAAGAGGCTTCACCAGAAATAAAGGAACATGACTAGAATAGCGATATCTATCGGTTAAATAATTATTAACTAGGACATGCACTGTTATAAAAATAAAAAAAAATAAAAAACTAGGACATGCATTAATGTTAGCCATTTTTGTAGGTAGGGAAAGTGACAAACAAGGGAAATGTCTAGATTTTGCATAACAATTAATTATATAGTTTATGTTAGATAAGCATCAATCAATAGAACTCAATTTTACTGCAATTTATCGTCATTCGCAAATTTTATGTTAGACATTATATTTCCTTCCTGGGTTTAGTTAACTTTGTTCACAAGACTTAAACATTATTCTGAAATAGTTAAAACTTATAGTTGAAGAAAATAATTCCTTCCTCAATACAATTGACTAGAAGATGGAAACAACAATAATAAATAAACATCTCTAAATTTCATACACTCGTTTAAAACTTTTTTTCTTCTCTATCTATCTCTTATATCTCATCATAAAACGACTATCACATTTATAACATCGTCCTTTTTTTCTTTCTTATTTCAAAATGTATACACCTATACGAGGTACACAACATTTTCCAAATGAGAATCACTGTTGATAAACACTAATTAATCATTCGGGTAAAATCATTCACGTGATAAGTCATGATTGCAAGATTATGAACCCTAAAAAATGATTGCAACATTATGCTTTTCCAAATTGCTGGCAAGAATCTTGGCCACATTTTGGGTTTGAGTAATTTTGAGAATATAAGATTCAACCGATTAGAAATACATGGTTTGTTTTTCTTTAAAATCAATGGACCGGGATTGCATCTGTGGCAGTGTTTTCTCCTTGTAGTTTCTGTGGGCCACAATTGGAAGCATGATGAGACATGCTCCTGTCTGTCACCAACTATCCCATAGTAATTTTGATTTCAATGTGTTTGGGTCTAATCTCAACTCATGCAATATAATATATTGTCGCTCAATGAACACTTCAATTTTTTTTGTTTGAATGAAAAAATGATCGAGATTATGATCTGATCAAATTTTACACACAAAAACAAACGATCGAAAGTTACGACCTGATCTAAAGCAAAATTAAGGTGTCTATTGAACAACTTTCTACACAATAGGAGCGACAATTGAAAAATGTTATCAAATTGATCAACAGTTCTATATTTGATTGGACTTCACTATAATATTAATCTACCCCTCCCTTGGGTTGAAGGGACAATGTCAATGAACATAATGAATATCCTTACGTGAGGTCCTTATAACTTTGTACCTCTTCAAAGACTTCACGCTGTTGTTTTTCATGAAAGAATAGGAGAAAGAAAAATCATTATTAATAAAAGTGACATTAGCAATTAATTACAACCGTCTTAGTAATTAAATAAGTCATGGACAATTTCACTTTGATCCTTGACCTAACTAAAATTTAAAATTTAATTAGGTCAATATATCAAAA
>Ga0315915_1000909_pt1 | contig 33758 bp, 25 predicted proteins | sample MpolbnodulesMG_FD_207738 | JGI IMG/M metagenome (GOLD analysis project Ga0315915, IMG submission 207738) | Medicago polymorpha root nodule microbial communities from Los Angeles, California, United States - branched nodules | ecosystem: Host-associated > Plants > Roots > Nodule | place: USA...
ACTTACAGTAAACACATCACACACAAACACATTTAATCACTTAAACTGTTTTTACACTAACACTTCAGAACGTTCTGAAGTCTGTCTGTTAACTTAATCATTCCAAGTTAACAACTTGAGAATAACCTTTAAGTGACAGGATTATTTTTAAAGGGTCACAATTCAAACCCCCCCTTCCTTGTGACTATTTTATCTACTTCAAATAGCTGAGTACATGGGTTTGTCTGAAGAAAGTCATATTATGGTTCACAAATACTTATTCAAGAGGTGAAAGATCATAGGAGCGACTATATGCGGGTATATGGAAGTGATGTTTGTTTTAACTATATCTTTAATGGTTTACATTCTCTCGAAAATAGTAGTGGTCATGCATTTGAAGATAAGTGGTTGACGCTCGCGGATATGGGTCACGTTGCAACTTATTACAATAGGGTTGTAGTGGAGTTGACAAATCACAAAATTGGAATTTCAGAGACTTTTTTCCCAATTAGTGGTAGGTCACCGCTTAACCCAAAAACCAACATCATGTGTCTTGACTTAATCCCCAATCATTTTGTTCTTGTTTTTTTTTTTAAATATGATTGTCCAATGCGTCCATCATTTATGGAGTGGAAGCTACACAAGAGCGAAGAGACATCATCAAGGAATTTTGAATTTTTGGATCAACAAACTTGGTTTCAACACCTCATGAACATTCACAAATTGTCACCATAAAAAAAAGTCAAACCGAGCCAATCCAGTTTTGCATGACACTCTTGAAAAAGTAAAGGAAGAATTTGAAGTTATTGCAGAATATGAAGATGATTCAATTTCGTTAGATGGAATATGACACTTTTTTGTCAGTGTTCATCCTTTTTTTTGTCGATATTACATCAACTATGGTAGATAATGTAACACCATTTTTTGTGACAATATATAACTAACATTTTATTAATTGTATATATATATATATATATGACTTTTATGTGGTGGACAAAACACTGACAATTTTCTTGGTTATTAATGTTCCACATTTAATATAAATATATGTCTATGTTTCGGCAATAATCTACTTTACCTTTCATTTTGTTTTATTCTGATATTTGTTATTTCATAAACTTCTGAGAAGTTCAACATGTCTCAAAATACACAAATTGTAGCTCATTTTCGATACTACGCTTTCAAGAAGACAATTAAAGTTTTTTAACTACGACCGACATAATGAATGAGTTGAAGATACAATTTAACAAATACTTTGTCTATCTTAGTGAAAATCACATTACATCTCATGTATTTATACATGAACAGTGTGTAGATCTAGGGAGGATAAAGATGAAGACATGTGGAAAACAATTTATTATGCCGAGGTTATTCGTGACGATAATGTTTAGGTTGATGGTTGAAAATAATGTGTTATATCTTTAGGTTCGTTCCAACTGCAGCTTTTACCAGATTGTTAGCAAAAATTTGATGTCATTTTATGGGCTTTTTAATTTTATTCGTGTATTGTTGTATAATGTGTTGTCTAATGCTTAACTTTTGTTGAATTTCAATCATTCGTGTAATGTTAACATAATATTAATATCGAATTGATTTAATGTTAATGAATGAAATTATGTAATGTTGTAACTTATGACTTGGTATAGTTGTGTATTGGCATTACAAGTCATAACAGACCGGAAATTAGCTTCGTTCACATTACTAATAGCAACAGTAGTTAACTATCGTTGCGATCATTGAACGCTGGACAATAGTTAAGCGTAGTTGGGAGCAAGCAATGCATAATTTTCATGTGTTTTTTTAGCAATTATACACGTGGAAAAGCAATTTTCTTCAAATTAAGTTGATTTAGTGTGTTTGGTTTGGCAGCAATGAGAATTGATTTTGATAGAATTGAGTTTGAAAGAATTGATTTTGATTAAAAGTGAGTTAGATGTGAATTGATTTATGTTTGGATGTGCTCACTTAAAAGTGATTCTTACGAGTTGATGTTGTTTAGATAGTTTGAATCAAAATTGGTTTTGAACGTACAATGATTAAATTATCCTTTTAATTGTATTTAAAACTAAATATTTCATTCTCATTTTAGATACTTATTTCAACTTATCTAAAATCATAGATCCATTTTTATTGATTCATAAATTCATTTTAAAATGATATTATTTTATAAGAGTTATTTTTTAATTTTTTTATCAATTGTATTATTTTTTTCTTTTGTCAATTGTATTTTTTTTTTTGTGGTGGCTGGAATTTGAACGGTGTACCTTACATATACCAACTGAGCTCATTGCTCCACCAACCGGATAGTATCCTCCGCCGTCAACAATTTCTCAAATCCCTCTGCCACCACCGACTTCTCCACCGCCGCCAATGGCATGGTTAGATATTCGTTCACTTCTTACATTCTCTGCAATTTTCCGCGTGATTCTGATCCTCTACGGAGAATGGCAAGATGCACACATGGAAGTTAGATACACTGACGTTGATTACATCGTGTTTTCTGATGCGGCTTCTCTTGTTGCTTCTGGTTTTTCTCCTTATCAAAGAACCACTTATCGTTATTCTCCGCTCCTCGCTTTTCTTCTTCTTCCTAATCATTTCATTCATCACTCTTGGGGAAAGTTTCTCTTCTCTTCTGCAGGTATCTATCTTTCTTTCTTTAATTTCTTCACTCATTTTAGCTTTTTTCAATAACTTCTTACAACTTATATAACTTGTTTTTTGAAAACTCTTCAGGATAGCTTATGAAAAAAACTTACTTGAAATCAATTTGAGATTTTTTTTCTTTTGTTGTAGGAATAGTTTATACATAAGGAGTTAAATTAGAAATGCGTATGTTGTAAGACATAAGTGCTTAATTAAGTTGTTTATCCAAAAACGATCATAGCTTATACATAACGACTTGTGTGATAACCGATTATTCATTAAGCGTGCGAATAAATTGGTTATCAATAGGCATTCCAAGTGTTGGTTTGTGAGACCTTCCGTGGAGGTAGATTGAAAGGTTTTCTGTAGCAATGATTATATATGTTCTTCTATATAGAATCTGAATTCTTCTAGATGTGGGATGCACTTTCGAGAGAAAAACATGTGAGGAGTTATAACAGGTTATTAGGAACTTAGGAGATACCAGATGATAGAGATTTTGGAGAGAGATAGAAAGGCCGGAGAAGAGTTGGAGAGGATTCGGATTCAAGACCAATTTAATAGGTTATTTGTTACTGGGACCAGGGTAGCTGCTACATAGTTATAACTATGCGCTATCCTCTGTATAGTGTACTTCCTTCCCATTTTAGTTGAGGCAAATCCTTTCATTATTTTGGGTTGTCTTATTTGAGTTTATTTATCTACTCACATAAACACTTATGAGATTGTTTGACAGAGCTTTATAGCCTATGTCACGTCTGTAAGTTGTTTTTAGCTTATTTTGGTAAACTCCTCAGGATACGTGAAAACAACTTACATAAAATCTATTTGATTTTTTTATTTTTTATGTAGCCTTGCTATGCATACCCGAAGCTCAGGTAAACTGTGAGGGTTGTGTTAGGCCTCGACAAATTTTTTTCGATTCTCTTTGACATGGACCAATTACGTAATAGCTTTTGTTTTTTAATTTTGTATATTTTGTTGTAGAAATAGGTTATGTGTAAGCACTTCTATGACAAATGATCATGCTACAAGCGCATAATTAAGTTGTATATCCAAACTGGATCATACCTTATACATAAGGACTTATGTGACAACCAGTTATTCATGAAGTGCTCAATTAATCTGGTTATCAAAATGCATTCCAAGTGTTGCTTGAAATGTTTTTTGTGACAGTGGTTATGCATATTCTTTTATATAGAATTTGGCTTCTCCTAGATGATGGATGTACTTTGGAGAGAGAAAAAAGGCTAGGAGTTATAACGGGTTATTAGGTATTAGGAGATAGAGAGGCCAGGTCATAGAGAGAAAGAGAGGAATTTGGAGCGAGATAGAAAGGCCAGAGAGTGATTGGAGAAAGCTCTCCTGGAGGATATTCAGATTCAAGTCCAATGTATGGGGTTATTGAGGATCATTGATGTCCTCTATTTTACTGGGACCTCATTATATGCCATCTAGCTATAAATTTATAACTATACACTTCTAAAATTACTCCCCATTTTAGGTGAGACAAATCCTTGTATATGATTAATGCATGGACACTTTTTTGGTTATGATCAGTTTGGCCTTTTATAGTTTTGAGATAGGACTGTTCTTTCTAGTCAAAATTACAAAAGACAGTTTTGTAAGTGCGGAACATGGAATATTGAGGAATTTCTGTTTTGGGTTGATTTAAGCGACCATTTTGTCCGTCTGCAATAAATTTTAGGGTCTGTTTACTTTGTGAAAACATTGTGTTTTTATTTTACCTTGATGGGAACTATTGAAGTGAATCATTGTGATGGAGAGAAGATGAAATGCTAGTTAAAGATGATGCATTTCCAGAAATAATGAAAACATTTTTTTTGACATTTTCTTTGTTTCCATAAATGCATATATAATCATTCACATCAAAAGTCTCTTACATGTGAACAAGTAAATTAACACAAACTTTAGAAAATGAAAATATAATATGTTTTCACAAAGTAAACGGGCCCTTTATTATTGTGTTGCTAAGCAATAATATGCTGAATGATCTTCCATTTGTTACACCTGAGCAATGTTTATTGTTTCTTAAATGCAGATATACTTGTGGGATATTTTATCTATCATATTCTAAAGCTGCAGAAGGTTCCTGAAAACCTCTGCACCTACTCTGTCATGGCTTGGCTTTTGAATCCATTTACGTTCACCATTGGGACACGTGGGAACTGCGAACCCATTGTTTCTGCCATGCTATTGTGGATCATTGTCTGTCTTCTGAAAGGTATGGTTCTGCTTCTGTATTAGATTAAATTGATGGTGCTTTTAGCTTGTTATAGCGATGTTCAGTTTGTCGCATTGTAATCTATAGTATTTTCTATGCCTTGAAAATGTACTAGTACTTATGAGCAGCTGGTGGTCTTTTCTTCAAAACACGGCTTAACGTCACGAAATGAGCACTATCCAAAAATAGATTTTGCATTCTTTAATAAGTGTAAAGAATTTAGCCAAAATAATTTTTCATCTTTCCATTTTTCTGTATCTTTTACAAGCTTCACCACTGAAAATTGAAATGTTTTCATTTTTTTTTTTTTAAACTGTGATAAATTTTCATTTTATTACCTGTTTTTTTTTCTTCCACTTACCAAGCATTTAAAGGCTGAAAGGACATAGTATAATATAAGAGGCTCATTTGATACCCTATGTTTCATGAGGGTACTGGATCCCTTAACTATAAGCAGTTTTGGTATCCTTGAAGGAAAAGGAACGGTACCAAGAATTTAGCCTTTCAATTTTCTTTTCTAATTTTAATATCAATTCTGTAAAAAGGTGTAAAATGTTAGATATTTGCATATATCTTGTTATGTTGTTGTTTTTCCCCCTTTTTCCTTCTTATTCCCCCTGGTTTGCAGGTAATGTGTTACAGTCAGCATTTTGGTATGGACTTGTTGTCCATTTCAGGATTTATCCTATAATTTATTCTATTCCTATAATCCTGGTTCTTGATCCGAACTTCTTCCCATCTGGTCAGAAACCTGTCCTACGGAACTGGAGTACTGTTCAGAAAGAGAGACCCGAAGACAGGAATGGCTTGTTCACCCCACTTAATTTCTTGAAAAGCTTATTCACAAGGAACAGGATGATGTTTGGACTGGTCTCAGGATTGGTCTTCCTCTTATGTACTGGTCTGTTCTACTGCTTATATGGGTGGGAATTCCTACACGAGGCGCTACTGTATCATCTTACTCGTACAGATCCAAGGCACAACTTCTCCATCTATTTCTATCACATATATCTTCATTATGGGAATGATATTTCAGTGGTGGAAAAGCTTGTCTCCTTTTTGCCACAGTTTTTGGTTCAGCTTGTTCTGATTTTCAGCTTTGCACGGGATTTGCCATTTTGCCTATTTGTGCAAACTGTATCATTTGTGGCCTTCAATAAGGTTTGTTAAGCAATACTACCTCCATTCTTTTTTAATTATTGATTTTGTAGAAGAATTTTGTTCCTATTTATTTGTCGTTTTTAATTTTTAAAGTTTAATACAAAATTAATTATTGTTTTGTCAATAACACCCTTAACTAATTACAGCTCTAACTCTAATATATATCAGTATATTAGATTATTTTATTTCAAACATCATTTTGTCTCTATTGGAACCCTTTATGGCAATGGTCCTTTAAATCAAGTTAATCAACACACTTCCTCATATTTGAGCAGAAATGTATTGAACCACACATCTGAATTCTGCTTATCTTGCAGGTGATTACCGCACAGTACTTCGTTTGGTTCTTCTGCTTATTGCCTCTAATACTCCCATGGAGTAAAATGAAGCTTAAATGGGGTGGATTGTCTTGCATTCTTTTGTGGATCGGAGCTCAAACCCATTGGTTATTGTGGGGCTACCTTCTTGAGTTCAAGGGTAAAAATGTCTTTTTACAGCTTTGGGTGGCAAGCTTACTGTTTCTCGCAGCCAACATATTCATCCTTGTCATGATTATTCGTCAACATAATTGTTCTTCTGTTTTCAAAGCTTTAGAGAACACCCACTCCAAACACGTAACTAAGCTTGAATGAGTAACCTTTCGTGAATGAGTTTCAATTTTCATCCTAACCATTGCTATGTATCGCCCTTGACACGCTTCAAGTTTGGAAGGTTAACAATGCATGGTCCAGACTACAGAAACTGATAATCTTGGTGAAACTTGTGCTGTTTTCTTAAAGTGAACAGTGGGTGAATCATTGTATTATGATTGTTTTGTAACCCTGAATGTCTTACTTTTTGTTGCAGTGCATAATCTTAAGCAATGAGTTTATTTTGATTGCTTTCTTAGCTCTTTGTTCTTTATTTCCACTTGTAGAATTGAACTCCAAGATCTTTCAAGAAACTCTTTCCTAATTATTTTCTTTACATTTAACAACTTGTTAATTAACAAATTGAAGTTAGTTTAATTCGATATCATATTCAGTCCCGGCGTTATCATGTGACAGTTAACGTTAAACCAGATGTGCATATTGGCCATTATGCGTTATGTAGGATGCCATTTGGTAAGGCTTGAAATTGACTGATTGATGTTTGTTGTAACTTGGAAAAATTATGGTTCTAGCATTCACAAAAAGCCTCATTCTTGGTCTTTTCTGTGTGTTCATCTTCTTGACTTTGTGTATTTGATTCTTTTCTAGTAGCTTGTTTTTATAGTTAATTGTGGAATTGAGAAAGAATAGGAATTTGCTTGTATTGCAAGTCACTGACTAGTTAGTTACCTGTTTGTTATGAACAGTTTTACAAGTTAGTTTGGATTGATAACTAACCATGATTAGGATTGTAGAACTATGCATAGTATAAATAAGTGATTGGTCACAACGTACAATTCAAATTTGTGAATAAATGTTTTCTCTTATTCAAGCTTTTCATTGTTCATCTATGGAGATCAAGGTTATATTATCACATTGTAACTGGATTATAACTTATTTCCTCCCTAATAGGTGTCCCCGAACGCCTCCTACTTTACCCGTGCAACTCAACTTTAGATCTTTCAAGTCAAATTTCTGCCAGAGTGTTTTTTATTGTAGAAACTAACATAAAAAATTATCTGGTGGATATCATTCAACATATCATTCTCTACATAGAAACCACTTTAAGAACTGCTGTAGTAGTGTTTTTTTTATGGCAGTTAGATACGGTGTCAAAGAAAATTATACTTCATCTTGATTTTGTTGCATGTGCTGTCTTCAACAACATTAGAAAGTTTAGACTTCAATTCCTGACAAAAAAATGAAAGCAACCACATATTAGAGCCAACAACCTCTGATAGTATAGCAGGGATGAAAGATGTTGTAATATTTGTAAAATACAATGGAACTGTTGAGGCAATATTTGTCTTTCCAGCTATTTTGGTTTTGTTTGAGCAGTTGTAAGATTCCGTATACATCTTTTTCACTTTTGAGTCCGATTTGCTTGGCTTCATATATATTGCGTAAGTAAAATATATCCTAGCACTCATTTTATCTCTCTCTCTCTCTCTGGTGGTAGATTGCATTTGAGATTCTAAAAATTATTTTCTAAAAAAATACTATTATGTAGAAATAAAACATATTATCTTTTTTTTTTTTTTGAACAAGAACATATTATCTTTTATTAAAATGATAAATTTAAGATAGAAAAAAGGAAAGGAAAAGCTTGTCAATTGCTATTCTCTTTTTATATATAGCATTAATTAACAACATTATATATGCACCTACTATAACTAGAGATATATATAGCATTAATTAACAACATTATATATGCACCTACTATAACTATAGAGATAGAGATGGAAGGTGACAATTGATGGAGGTCCTGGTAGTTGTGAGAATATGAAGTGTAGAAGACAATAAATAAGGATATAATAGTATTTTAATAATTCTAAAATTAAATTAGTATGTCATTCCATACCTCCCAAATTAATTGGTGGGAAAAAAATGGGGGGAATGTGATGGAATGAATTTATCATGTTCCAATTCATAATCTTTTTTAAAAAACTGTTACATTCAACTATACTTCCATTCATCAATTTAAACATAGCTTTAAGTAGTAATATATGAACTCGTAACAAATTATTCTAATCTCGTATGTTAATAAATAGGAGACTTTTTTTTAAAAAACTGAAAAAGGAAAAAAAATATTAATTAAAGCGACACTAATGATCATTTTACGATCATCCTCACTAACATGAGCTAGCACCTTCATAACAAATAGGAGACAGTTTTGTTATAATATGAAAAAAGCATGTGGTTTACAACTCTTGGTAATAATCACTGCTCTTGAGTCTGTTATGCTGAGGTGAGGAGTTAACACAAACCATTCAAATTCAAGCTCCAAAAATGGCTAACTTTTGGATTTCAATTGGTAACTTTGATTTTTTTTTTCACTCTTTAGTATTGTGTTACTTATTTAATGTAATAGTTCCATGCTTGCACCATTTGAATTATGTATGTCTCAACTATTAAACCTTTTATTAATTGATTCTCTTTAATATGCAGGTGAAATTTCATGGACTTGTCTTAAGAATTTTGATTTAAATTCTTTATGTTCTCAAAGAAGCTTAATAGACACAATCAACATACTCTTTCTCTGTGTCTACTACACATCTTTGCTTATCACTTTAATCAGAAAAAGTTGTACAAATCAAAGCCAAAGAAAATGCTGGATTTTCCTTATTGTCTCAATCTGTTGCGCACTTATTAGCATTGCATTTTTCAGTTTTGGCTTATGGAATCTTATAGCTAAAACTGATAACTCTGAGGAACTGAATTTGTTACTTTGCATTATCAAAGGATTCATTTGGATTTCTTTTGCTGTTTCTTTGATTGTTCAAAGAGTCAAATTCGTTAGAATATTAAACTCTATATGGTGGTTTTCTTCTTGTATATTGGTTTCATCTGTCAACATTGAAATTCTGTTAAAAAATCATGTCATTGAAACTTTTGATATAGTACAGTGGCTTGTACATTTCCTTCTTCTATATTGTGCCTTCAAAAATCTTGGTCGCATAGGAAATAATAGAGTCCAAGAATGTTTATCTGAGCCACTATTAGCTCAAAAAAATGAAACTGCACAAACTGAATTAGGTCATGCTACTTTTCTTAGCAAGTTGATTTTCTCTTGGGTTAATTCATTACTCAGTTTAGGTTACTCAAAGCCACTAGCTCTTCAAGACATTCCTTCCCTTGTTTCTGAAGATGAAGCTAACATGGCTTATCAAAAATTTGTTCATGCTTGGGAATCACTTGTTAGAGAGAGGACTAAGAACAATACAAAGAGTTTGGTTCTTTGGTCTATAGTTAGAACTTACTTAGAAGAAAACATATTAATAGCATTTTATGCATTAATCAGAACTATAGCTGTTGTAGTTTCACCTCTAATACTCTATGCTTTTGTTAACTACTCAAATAGAACTGAGGAAGATCTCAAACAAGGTCTTTCCATAGTTGGTTTTTTGGTTGTCACGAAAATCTTTGAGTCTTTGTCTCAACGACATTGGTTTTTTAACTCAAGGAGGTCTGGTATGAAAATGAGATCAGCTCTAATGGTAGCAGTTTATCAAAAGCAGGTAAGGCTTTCTAGCTCGGCAAGGACAAGACACTCGGTCGGAGAAATTGTGAATTACATTGCAGTTGATGCTTATAGAATGGGAGAATTTCCATGGTGGTTTCATATAACATGGACTTCTGCCTTGCAACTTGTTCTTTCCATCGGTGTCCTTTTTATTGTTGTTGGTATTGGTGCTCTTCCTGGTTTAGTGCCTCTTCTTATATGTGGACTTTTCAATGTACCATTTGCAAGGATCCTACAAAATTGTCAGTCACAGTTTATGATTGCACAGGACGAACGTCTTCGAACAACTTCAGAGATTCTAAATAGTATGAAGATCATTAAGTTACAATCATGGGAAGAAAAATTCAAGAACTTAGTCGAGTCGCTGCGCAATAAAGAGTTCATATGGTTGTCTAAGGCACAGATCCTGAAAGCTTCTGGTTCATTTCTTTATTGGATATCTCCTACGATGGTTTCTGCTGTTGTTTTCCTTGCATGTTCTGTCACTAAAAGTGCACCATTGAATGCTGAAACTATTTTCACAGTTCTTGCAACATTGAGGAACATGGGAGAACCTGTTAGAACTATCCCAGAGGCTCTATCCAATATGATTCAAGCTAAGGTTTCATTCGACCGTCTTAATAACTTTTTGCTTGATGAAGACCTTAACAATAATGAGAGTGAAAAAAACTTAAACCAGTGTTCAGTTAATGCTTTACAAATTCAAGATGGAAACTTCATTTGGGATCATGAAAAAAACTTAAACCAGTGTTCAGTTAATGCTTTAACAGATGTTAATTTAGAGATAAAATGGAGACAGAAAATTGCAGTTTGTGGACCAGTTGGATCTGGAAAATCATCTCTTTTGTATGCAATACTTGGAGAGATCCCTAAGATTTCAGGAAGTGTAAGTTACTAATAGAATATATTTAGATTTTTATCATGCCAAATTCATATGAATAAACATTGCATTAGTATCTGAAGCTTTACTATATTGGGAAACAGGTTAATGTAAGTGGCACACTAGCATATGTTTCTCAATCTTCTTGGATCCAAAGTGGAACAGTTCAAGATAATATACTCTTTGGAAAACCAATGGACAAAACAAGATATGAGAAAGCAATTAAAGCTTGTGCTTTAGATAAGGATCTCAATGATTTCAGCCATGGTGATCTTACAGAAATAGGTCAGAGAGGTATTAACATGAGTGGAGGACAAAAGCAAAGGATTCAGCTTGCTAGAGCAGTCTACAATGATGCTGATATCTATCTCCTTGATGATCCTTTCAGTGCAGTTGATGCTCATACAGCTGCAATACTATTCAATGTAAGTAAATATTACTAATATTGTCCTCATTTCGGAGTATCAAACTAACTGCATCTACAACATTACAGGACTGTGTCATGACTGCTTTAAGAGACAAAACAGTCATTCTAGTTACTCATCAAGTGGAGTTTCTCTCAGAAGTCGATACTATCTTGGTAAAGTTTTTCATTTCGATGTCTATTATATTACATCTGAAGATAACTAATATGATGAACTCAAATTCTAGGTAATGGAGGATGGAAAAGTTATTCAATCAGGTAGTTATGAGAATCTCCTAAAAGCTGGAACAGCCTTTGAACTACTTGTGAGTGCGCATAAAGACACAATTAATGAGTTGAATCAAGATAGTGAAAATAATGGAGGTTCTGAAAATGAGGTTTTGTCTAATCCTCAAGACTCTCATGGTTTTCATCTCACTAAAAATCAAAGTGAAGGAGAGATTTCTAGCATCAAGGGTTCAATTGGTGCACAACTTACCCAAGAGGAAGAAAAAGCGATTGGTAATGTTGGATGGAAGCCACTTTGGGATTATATTAATTACTCCAAAGGGACATTGATGTTGTGTTTGGTCATATTAGGACAATGTAGTTTTTTGGCTTTGCAGACTTCATCGAACTTTTGGCTTGCTACAGCCATTGAAATTCCAAAAGTAACTGATGCCACCTTGATTGGAGTTTATGCATTACTCTCTTTTTCTAGTACTTCTTTTGTATATGTAAGGTCTTACTTTGCTGCACTTTTGGGATTAAAAGCTTCTACTGCTTTCTTCTCAAGCTTCACTACATCTATCTTCAATGCTCCAATGCTTTTCTTTGATTCAACTCCTGTAGGAAGAATTTTAACTAGAGTAAGATATTTTCATTCCTAATAAGGGAAAAAAAAATCTATGTATTTTTCTTCTGTTCCTTCAGTACTATATAACTAACCTCTTTGAAAATGCAGGCTTCATCAGATTTGAGTATTTTGGACTTTGATATACCTTATTCCCTCACCTGTGTAGCAGTTGTAGCAATTGAAGTTTTGGTGATGATTTTTGTGATTGCTTCAGTCACATGGCAAGTTCTGATTGTTGCTGTTCCTGCAATGGTTGCATCAATATTCATTCAGGTTTATCCTTATTCTCATTCTCTGTCGAAGGTAAGACCATTCAGCTAGGAACTTCTTAATCTTCTTTCTTTCTTTTTTCCTTAAAGCAATATTATCAAGCCACTGCAAGGGAACTAATACGGATCAACGGAACCACCAAAGCTCCAGTCATGAATTTTGCAGCCGAGACATCGCTTGGAGTGGTTACTGTACGAGCATTCAACATGGTAGACAGATTTTTCAAAACCTACTTAAAACTTGTGGACACAGATGCTTCATTGTTCTTTCATTCCAATGTGGCAATGGAATGGTTAGTTTTAAGGATTGAAGCACTTCTAAATTTGACTGTCATCACTGCAGCTTTGTTACTCATTCTACTTCCTCAAAGATATGTATCCCCAGGTAATACATAATATTACTTTTGTCCCTTAGGAAGATGGAAAGTTAGAATTTAACACATCTATACGCAAAGAGCAGTTTGGTAATATTTATACACACATGTACACATTAATTACATTACCAAAAACTATTGGAAATTCTGCTGTTCTGCGCAGGCCGTGTGGGATTGTCTCTTTCTTATGCTCTTACCTTGAATGGCGCCCAAATATTTTGGACTAGATGGTTTTCAAACTTATCAAACTACATTATCTCTGTTGAAAGAATCAAGCAATTCATTCACATACCAGCTGAGCCTCCTGCTATTGTGGATAATAACCGGCCACCATCTTCATGGCCTTCCAAGGGTAAGATTGATCTTCAAGGGTTAGAGGTAATGTTGTATCTATGTCTTCTTTTCAACCTTAGTTCTCAATATTGTCACCTATTTTATTCGTAACAACTAGACAAAAAAAATTGGTATGATAGCTGTTTTGTACATTGGTTTCAGATTCGATATCGTCCTAATGCTCCATTAGTCCTTAAGGGAATCACTTGTACATTTAAAGGAGGAAGTAGGGTGGGAGTTGTTGGAAGGACTGGAAGTGGAAAAAGTACACTGATTAGCGCTTTGTTCCGCTTAGTTGAGCCTTCAAGAGGTGATATTCTTATTGATGGGATAAACATTTGTTCAATGGGATTAAAGGATTTGAGAATGAAGCTAAGCATAATCCCTCAAGAACCAACTCTTTTCAAGGGAAGCATTAGAACAAACCTGGACCCTCTAGGCCTGTACTCAGATGATGAAATATGGAAGGTGAATGAACTAAAATTACAAATGGTAGAAAAATATGTATGCATTGAATGTAGTTAAAATTTATATGAGCCATTCAATACGAACCGGTTTGATTATATTTGATTTGTGTGTTTAGGCTGTAGAGAAATGTCAGCTTAAGGAAACAATCAGCAAGCTGCCAAGTCTCTTGGACTCTTCTGGTCAGTCTTTGGCAACAATCTAGCTTACTCTTTCAGCATTAAAGTCTAATTCTGATAAGTTTTGCAGTGAGTGATGAAGGTGGAAATTGGAGCTTGGGACAACGCCAATTATTTTGCCTCGGAAGAGTTCTACTCAAGAGGAACAGAATTCTTGTTTTGGATGAAGCTACTGCATCCATTGATTCAGCCACAGATGCCATTCTACAAAGAATAATTAGACAAGAATTTAAAGAATGCACAGTAATAACTGTGGCACACAGAGTTCCAACTGTAATAGACAGTGACATGGTCATGGTCCTATCTTATGGTATGTTAATTCCTTAATCCTTATTCTTCTCTGCTTTTATTTCCTAGTACTATCCATTCCCTCCTAATTTTTGGCTGGTTTTTAAAGGGAAAATGGTGGAATATGACGAGCCTTCAAAGCTAATGAACGCCGACTCTTCATTCTCTAAGCTGGTAGCTGAATATTGGTCCAGTTGCAGGAAGAGTTCCTTCCTAAACATTAGCAAACAGCATCAATGAATAATGTCTTAATGCAAAATAAAGATTTCTTGAAATTATTTATATATGTACATATTTCAATTTAGTTGCTCTCCCTAATCTATCTATCTATAATAATCTATGAAACTTGAAGCAGGTATTGTGGAAATACCTCTCGCCAAATTCAATCAATATTAATTGCTGCATAATATAATTGTCTACTGCTCTCATCTTTGTGTTAATATTCTTTTCAAATTTTAGCTTGAAATAATAATAGTCTAGTTGTCATTAACAAAGTTATGAATACCAAAATGTAGTATGCATTAGGTTGACCAAACAAAAGTTACTGTCATGTTTACAACTTAGTCTCATTTTGGTCTCTGTTTCAAGTCATTTACCACCAATTTAGTACCCAATTTCAAAACAGGTTCTTTTTTTAGGACAATTCATTATTTAAAACAGTCGGATTATAATTAAAAACATTATGTTTTTACCATAACCAATTTTAAGTTATACACATAGGGCCTGTTTGGATTGGCTTATAACAATAACTTATGTAAATAAATAAATTTTTATGTTAATTCATAAGTTTGTTTTTGACAAAATGTTAATTCATAAATTATCACTAACAAAAATTATATCTTCATATCATAAGCTCCCACTCAAAAAAAAAAATTCTTCTCCATCTGTTTTATTATAAACTAATTTGGTAAGCTTATGAATAATACATAAAAGCTTTTATATTTGCAGTATTGCATAAGTTCAAAAATAAAACAATCCAAATAGACCTTATAAAAAAGTTTTAAAAAGTGGTTATTAAGTAAAGGTCTATATAAATATTTAGAATTTTAGTTTCTGTCTTTAAAAAAAAAAAAATTGCATTTTTTAGCTTTTGTAACATTTTCTTTTAGCATTTCTAATGATATAAAAATTTTGATAGAAAATTTTACGAAAACTAAACACGTTGATAGAAAATTTTATGACTAATTAAATTGAAATTTTTTTCCAAAATTAAAAAGTGCAATTTTTTTTATATAGACTAAAAATATAATTTTTTTTTATATTTATAAGAATCATTTATTTAATTAACCTTTAAAAAAAAATATTTTCCACTCTTTTTCATTCTTTTTTACCTTCTTTTTGAAACCGAACAAAGCGTAAACTAACAAAGTCCCTCTTTCGCTGATTCCTCTCTCTCGCGTCCGTTGCTGTTCTTCCCAACGCTCATCATCGTAAGTCTCTCTCTCTCTCTCTCTCTCCGTTCTCTTTGTATGTGATTTTTCCCTCTCTCTCTCTCTGAATTGCACTAAACCCTAATTGTCATAGCTAGTTTTGAATTAGATAAATTATTAAGAAAGATATAGAGATTAACGAGTTGAATAGAAATACGATATATGATAGAATATTACGGCGTCTTTTGATCCATATAGCTAACCCCTTAGTCGGATAAGGCTTGGTTGTTGTTGTTGTTGTTGTATACCGGTGTTGATTTACAACTGTACGTTTAATAGCAGCTACAGCGGTGGCGCTGTAGCACTATTTTGTAGTGAAATTTGAACAATCTGCTATTTTCCGCTATCCACGATCAACAACATTGGTTATAAATAGGCATTGCGTGTTTATGATTCAAGGATTACCTTTGTGTGTGTGTTTGTTTTTCTCGTGTTTATTTTTCGATGTATGGTAATGATTTCTCGTAGAATTTTATGGGTCTATTTGCTGATTATGTCTAAATTATGCAGCATCATTACTCTGCAGCACTATTACTATATGGTGGATGGTAGCATTTAATATTAAATAGTTTCATGCCACGATTTAACGTCTTTTTTAGAAAAACTGTGTGGCAATAGTGCGATAAAAGAACTTGGCTTTTCTTATCACTAAAGAATAGGGTGGCAAAATTGGGATAAAACTATGCAATGGAATATTTAAGGATATCATTTCTTGAGCTGTACTGTATGGTGGATAATGGTTAAAGTTTCATTAATGAATTATGGTTTCTTTTTGTATTCTGTTGGTACGATGTAGGTCTCCCCTCACTACTAAACCTTCATAGTAAACTAAAATTTCCAAAACATGTCATTTTTTTCGTTAATAGTACTGAAATATTTTATATTTGATGTACCTTTGTTCATTGCAGAAAATGTTCAAGAACACATTCCAGTCTGGATTTCTTTCCATATTATACAGCCTTGGGTATGATGTGGTTGGCTTGTTTATTTCATATTTCAGCTTCATATGTTTGTTGTGATTAAGGTGCTGAAATTTTGCATTTTGTTTTCAATTTTTTTATTATTGTAGGAGCAAACCTTTGCAGATATGGGACAAAGAAGGTAATTTTTTTTGTTTGTTCGCAGTGACATTAGATGGTAATTTTTCTGCTTGTTAGAAATTCAATATGCTGAATTGAATTGATCCGAAATCATTTTACTATGATTATTTATTCTCATTGTCAAGGTTTTGTTTAGTTGTACTTCTGAAATGGTTAGGCTGATGTGTAAATATGTTGAAGAGTGACTGAGGGATGAAATATGGTATTTTGACCCTCATTTCTGTTGCGAAAGGGAATTGATGCATTCTGTATTTAGATCAATATATAAGGTGGCCCTTTATGCAATTAATTTAGGTACTTTTTCTATCCGTTGAGAAATGTTGTGCTTTGTAAGCCATCTATGTTACTGTTTCAGTATGTGATTCACAATACCACCGTGCTCTTGGTGTAGTTCATACTAAATGGAAATTTCTGTGGATGAGTTGAAAAGAGAAACTTATATTAGGAATGGATACATTTATGAGAAAGTTGTAATAAAACTTACAGAGGATAAGATGGCAGAAACTTGCTATATGTCATGTGGCTGTGACTCCAGTGACAAAATAATCTGGATTAAATGGAACCTAATATTTTGGTTTAAAAGGGTAGAGAAAGAAAGACAAAAGAAAACTTATGGAAAAACCACTAAGAATAACTCATTGTAAATAGTATTTTTGAAAAGTTAGTTCTTGATGGAGCCCTATTGCATCAGTTGATCCATTTAATTGACTTTCTAGTAGGATAAGTCTAGGTCGTGGATACATTTTCCTTATATCTAGGATATTTCTTTTTCATGTTAGACGCAGTTTGTGTGATATGCTTACTTGGCCTTGAAGCATGACTACATGAGAGAAATGATAGTTAGGTAATTTTTCTAATGCTTTGATCTGATTCCATTAACTGGTATTTTCTTTTGTTTCGTTTCTTGGTGATATTTGAGCAATTAAGTTGTCTCTAACAGTTTTGTCCAAAAAAAAAAAGTTGTCTCTAACAGTTAATTGTTTATCTTAACATGCTTGTGATTTACTTGATGATAGTAACAATTTTTTAAAACTTATGATTTTGTCTTGGGGACTCTTTATAGTTGTGGATGGCCATATTAAGCGACCACAAGATGAAGACATACAATCTAATGTACTGGAAATAATTGGATCGAATATTCAGTCCACATACATTACGTGCCCGGCTGACCCAGCTGCCACACTTGGTATAAAACTTCCATTCTTGGTTATGATTGTGAAGAATCTAAAGAAGTACTTCACATTTGAGATTCAAGTTTTGGATGATAAGAATGTCAGACGACGATTTCGAGCTTCTAATTTCCAAGTGTGTAAGTCTGCCCATGTTTGTGTGTCTTGTAGGATTGCCAATCTTGCAGATGTTTAATTTCTTTCATATATATATTTTGTGGTGTTCTTTCTTCCATCTAATCATATGGAGACCTTTGATTTTCTGACTAGTAACGCATTTGCATGATTCTTTCTTGCTGAAATAAACTATTTATATAGAATCACAAATGCAGTGATGCTATTTCTACCTAAATTGCTGTCAATGCGCGTTACAAGTGATTTGTTTTATTATTTTTCTGTCATAGGCTGTCACTAGAGTAAAGCCCTACATTTGCACTATGCCATTGAGAATGGATGAGGGTTGGAATCAAATCCAGTTTAACCTGGCTGATTTTACCAAGAGAGCGTATGGGACTAATTACGTGGAGACACTACGAGTTCAGGTCCATGCAAACTGTCGCTTGAGAAGGATATACTTCTCTGATCGTCTCTACTCTGAAGAGGAACTCCCACCAGAGTTCAAGTTGTACCTTCCAATGCAGGTATGAGATGTCTGCATATGAACAGCTTGTGTTTTTGTTTATCTTTTCATCTCAATTGCATGACAGGTTTCACCTTGTATTGTTCATGATGCAGAAATAATGAAAATGTCATGGGAGGATGGAATTGAAGCCAGGAGATAGTTGAATGTTATGTGTAGTTGTGCATTGGCTTCCTTGCACTAAAAACTGTATTCTCTATTATGCTAGCCCAAGAACTTTTTACAACTGCTCTGTTTCCTCAGTCAGATTAAGTTGTAGGGTGTTTTGATGCTTTTCTGTAATATTGAACTAAATTTTACTGTTGATTTGTGCTTTTATTGTCTTACCAAAGAGGGTTGATATGTTCTGAATGCCAGATAATATGTTTCTGATTCCTGATTATAGTGTTGTAACATGAATAAATTCATGAGTAGATGTCTTTCATTTCAGGTAGGTGTGAGGGTTGGGTAAACTATCATGCTCCTTTTTAACTAAAAAAAAGTGATGAAACCATTCACTTACCTGGCAAGAAATAGTGACACAATTCAAGTTTTTTAATAGAAAAGATTATGTCAAATTTGCAATTAACTGCACGGCAAATGTTAAAGAGTGCCGTTAGGGCATTGGTTAAGATGACAATAATAGAAATATTGTATTGAAAAATGACAGAGTGATGAATTTAAATTTTTTAATAGAAACATACTTCTTTTGGTTTCCTTAACAAGTGTCTTAGCATAACCCTAGCCAGCGATATTCACCTACCTCAGAATGTATAATTTGCTGCTATTTAGTTTTGCTGCTATTTAGTTGCGGTGAAAAGGATAATTGCTCTACTCTGTGATGTTTATGCTATACATATGTACCCCTGTTTATTCTAGTTGAGACACTAATACCACAATGGTCGGAGCCTCATATATTATGATATTAGTCTTAACCGAATTGTCAAGCAAAATATCAAACAAGGACTAATAATTAATACTATCATTTCATATTAGAGGGTCATGCATGGATCAATAGTCAATGTTTTATGATACATAGGAAAAATTTACAATAAAAATACTCAAAATATTATCAAATGAAGTGTGTTATAAAATGCTAATGCTAAAATTAAATGAAATATTTATTTTTAAATACTTTTTTAAGGGATTTTTGTTTTATTTTGTAATTTGTAGATATTTGAAATCACTCATCTTTGTTGTAAATTTAAATAAACAAGTGTTTCTATAAAATTATTTATCAATCACTTTTTAACTAGTAATATTTAAGCTAAAAATAAAATGAAATCAACAAACAATTTAGCTCGTTTAACTTTAACTTATAAATAACTTCCTAAAAATAAAATAAAATTTAGTCATACAAAAGTTAGGCCAAACACTATGTTTTTAAATTAAATTAATTTTGTTTTTATAATTGATTCTAATCTAACCCACTTGGGTTGGCCTGGTGGTATTGGCTTGAGATATGGGAGTGTGCTCATCCTTGAAGTCTTAGGTTCGATTCTTCCCAGTGGCAATTTAAGTGGGTTAATTTAACTTCTTCAAAAAATAATTGATTCTAATCTGAAGTTAAAATGAATCTTTTGTTTTGACAATTGATTTTCTTTTTAAATCTCAACAATTAATTTTTAAACTCGAATTTATTGTTACATTCACATTTACATAAATCTGTCCCAATAAAAACTATTTTATACCCAATTTACTTTTATTTTTGTCAAGTATTGAATTAATTCACTTAAAATCAATTATTTCAACAATCAACCAAACTCACACCTTAAAATAGTTAAATCACATTTGAAACGAGGTATTCAAAAACTTTTGTTAATAAACCAACTCACATGATACATGAACATTATCCACCTTCATCTAGTGACGCGTCAAATTAAACAGTAGGGTATGTAGTCCTAATTTGAGATGGAGAACGTGATTTTCAAAGCTTATCTAACTTGTGTTTTGAGAACAAACAAAAAAGTCTTATGAAATGGGATCTTCATTTTAGGCCAAGAGAACTAGTTGCTGAGATCTAAAAGAGGGACCCGCAAAACCACGTGGCACAATAGCATTTCAGATTTAGATGGAGAGCTTTAGATCACAAATCTTTGCACCAAAACATTTTCAGCCACAAACTCCTCCTACCTAATATAGCATCTTTTTTTTGGCTTTTGTTTTTCCTACAAGTTGTTTGGATACACCAAAAAGAAAAGTTTCACATGATTTGGAAATGGATATTAAGATCGTTCATAGATAGAAGTGTGTTATTTAAGCAAATAAATTTTAAGATAAATATAAATTTGCAAATCAGTAATGACATTTGTATAATCTTTATCGATAACTTTTATAACAACTTTATTTTTTCTTTTCATATCGGCCAACAATAATTGAAAGAAAAAAATGAAGAGAGTAAGCACATAATGCGAATATGAGATAATTGTTCAAAAATTGTCATAACATTGTTGTACAAATATCATTTCATATAAAGAAAAGTAGATATTAACACTAAAATCAAAACAATAGAGAATAAAATAAAACATAATATAAACATAAAAGATAAAATTATGATAAAAGTTGTCATAAAATAATTGTATAAATATCTTTTATTTTATAAATAATACTAACTCCTTTATTCAACCATGCTTCCTTTGTAAATGACAAAATTGTGAGGCTCGCATAAAGCTTAAAATGGACAATATATTTAAATAAAAACGTAGTGTTGTGACTTCGGATAGGAACGCAAGTGTTTTTTGCTTCATAAGTATAAGTATGAAACCACATACATATATGTAGTATAAATATGAGTATAATACGTATACAAGAAATACGATATTCCTCTCCCAAAAATAAAAATAAAAAATATGAACAAAATACATTCACAAAAAATATCATCAAGTTTTAAAATTTGGTTTATCAAAAGACATCTTAACCAATTGAAGAATTTTAACATTATCCTAAAATGGATCACATACATCTCTACCTATGTCCCACAATCTTGTTACATGTTTATACCATTTGTATTTCCTAGGATATATATCTCATACCACTTACCTTTCCCATAAGACTTTGGATTTAACGAAAATATAATATTTATTTGTGGACTGAATTTGTTCTAAGTTTTACGCAAAATAGTTTTATAAAAAGACTATTAATAAATATTACTGAGTGTCACTTGAAATATCAAGTGGATTTGCCTTAAACACAATAGTGATTGAAAGTTTCGAATAAGATTAAAAATCAAATATTTTTTTAAATAAAAACCAATATAAGTAGAGTAGTTCATGAGTTGAATCGATTTGAGCCAAACTCGATATATAATTCAATAAATTTTTATTCCGTTGAATTGAATAAAAAATCTCTATATCTTACCTCAAACCCATATCATCCCAACTCGATGCTACACATGTTTATTTGAGTTGCGTCAACAAATCAATAAAAAAATATTTTTTTTTTCATTTAAAAAATAAAATAAATAGCATTAGTTTTCGTATAAATTATAATACTTAGATTAATTCAAAAATGTATAATTTTAACACTTGAATTAAATTAAAAATTTATTTTTACAAAAAGTGAAACACTTTTAAATCAACGTAAAAAAATCTTAAACCATATTAGCAACGATTTAAAATTCATATTTTTTGAATGGATTGAGTTCACGAGTTAAGGAATTTAAAATCAAAAACCATCGATCCCAACCAAACTATTTTAGATTTGAACGAGTTGGTTTATGCTGAACTTGAACTTAAACGAATTCAAATAAAATACGAGTTGAGTTGATTTGATCATGGCTTTGAACAAGTCACCCGTACCTACGAACACCCTTAAAATCAATATTACATTATTTTACATGGATCTCGTAAAAAAAAAACATTTTACATGGAGGATAAACATATTTAACTTGCCAATTTGAAGTAGGCAACTAATATATACTATTTAAATTTTTAAATTTTTAAGGTATTAGTAGAATTTAAAGCGATTTTAGATAAAATTGATTTTATAAGCGACTTATTTATGGTTTCTTGGAAATTTATTATTTATAACCTACTTAGTAGATAATTTGAGACTTAAACCTAAATTGTAGCAAGTGTGAGTTAGAAGTTCAAGATTAAATAGAAAGTGAGGGTTGGATAATATATACTCCCTCCGTTCCAAATTGTATGTCGCTTTAGGGGAAAAATTTGTCCCAAATTATATGTCGCTTTACAATATCAATGCAACATTAATGTTACTTTTCCTATTATAACCTTAACTATTTATTACTCTCTCTTCTTTCAATTCTTTCATTTATCTTTTCCATGTTATTTATTAAGGACAATTTTGTAAAACAACTCATAATATCTCTTTTCCACACAATATTAATTGCATTTCTTAATATGTGTGAAATGCCCAAAACGTCATACAATTTGGGACGGATGGAGTAAGTGAGATCACTCATAAATTCAATGCCTTAATATTTTCGATGAAAATTTAATGTACAACTCACTAGTGTAATTGTTCTTTATCCAATATGGGTGACCCCTAGGCTCCCTTCGGGACCCAACAAAACCCTACTCACGTATAATGAGAGTAAAATTTCCAACTTGTCAACTCCAATTGATTTTGACACATTTAAATGTTCTTGATTATAATTTGTTTTTCCATTTAGAATTTATTATATTCTAAAACTAGAATTTGTTTTTCCAACGGATTTCAAGTGTGAGTGGTTGAGTTCTACATCGTCTATGAATGAGTAGAACGTTGATTTATAAGAGACGAGACTCATATATCCAGTGTCTTAAGATTTTGGATGAAGATGCAGTGTCTCCCTCTCTTTTAGTTGTGGAACATTGGTCTATTGTTGCTCTCGTGCCCTGAACTCCCCAACAAGTGGTATCATAGCCATTGGGTCGGCTTGGTGGGACAGCGAGAGTGGGTCCTGTTATAGGAGGTGGTACTCACACTTGATGGGGGAGATTATTGAATTTTAAGTGTGATTGGTTAAGTCTCACATCATCTTATTAATAAAATGTTGGATTTATAAGAGACGTGACTCATATGCATAACACCTTACAACTTTTGATGGAGATGTGATGTCGTCCTCTCTAGTGATCTAGAATTATCCATGTGCCCTCAAACTCCCCAACATTACCATTAATTTTACGATTCAAATTTACTATCAAATAAATTCACTTTTACATAAATGTATTTAAAAATATTTTATTTTAGAAAAATGCTAACTTGTATTTTACATAAGTATATTTTATCAATTCTATCATTTTATCATATTCTTAACAATAATATAAAAGGGTTTTACCAGAAGAGACCTTTTATGAAAGTGTCTTTTAGCAAGTTATTTTATGAACATTTGGTAAAAAACACCAACTAATTTTTATGAAGGTGTCTTTTAACAAAATTAAAAGTAAAAAGTGGAAATCACACCTTAAAATGTGAGTTGAACATTTATAAGTGGCTTCCGGCGAAACCCAATATAAAACCTAACACACATACCAACCAGTCACTAGTCAAACAATACGGTAGGGTATATGAATATGAATACACTACACAAGTGCTTATTGAGAACGTGATTTTCAAAGCATATCTAATAGAAATAACTTGTCTATGAAGCAAGTGGTATCTTTCATTACAGACCACGAAATGCTCTAAAAAGGGACCCACAAATCCACATGGCCCAATAAGATTGAAGATTTAGATGGAGAGCTTTAGACCACAAACCATAGCACCAAAACATTTTCAGCCACAAACTCATAATAAAGCATCTTTCTCTTGTCTTCTGTTTTTCTTACAAGTGTCCATTGCTTCTTAACTCTTCTTACGGTTTTCTAATATATTTCATTATTTTATTCATTTGCATCAAAACATTTGCTATAGCCGCCTCTCTCTCTCTCTCTCTCTCTCTCTCTCTGTGTATTTTTCACCTATCACAAAACTCATACAAGAAAACTAGAACAAACTATTAACACCAGTTTCATCCTTCAACAAGTATTGTTCTTTTGCTAGCTTTGTTTTCATCAATCATCTGCAAGAAAAAGTATGTTTTTTCTTCATTTTTCTGTTTCTTTTTCCCTTATATATTGTTGTTTTTGGAGTGTTTTTATGGATGTTCATGTTTTGTAGCTTTGATGTGAAATACATATGGTGTGTTTAAGTATTTTGATAGAGTTTTAATTTTTTCTGGGTTTTTTTTTTGTTTTTGATGCTTGATTTTGAAGATTTTAAAGCTTAATTGAAGTGGGTTTTGATTATTTTTGTAAGGGTTTTAAAGGGTTAAGAGCAGTGGTTCCATTAGTCTTACTTTTGGTATGAAGTTTCTTATGATTGGTTTAAAGAGTTTTTCCAAATCTTCAGTTTTTTGAAGTTGGCTTTTATGTAGATGAAATGATTTTATGGCCTAGGTTCTTTATGCACAATTCAATTCTAGTAAGTTTGTTACTTTGTTGAACATCATCAGTGTTGTTAAATAGTGTCTATATCGCACAATCGTACGACTATTTTCTGCGATCTGCGTTGATAACACAGTTTTAAAGGGATTCTGTAAGAAACCATGTTCAATCAAGTTTTCATTAATTGAGGATCTAGAGGGAGAAAGAGATTGGTCATAGATCCAACATAGTTTATACAAGGAACATAGGATGGTTGATAGTTGAAAGTTGAAAGTTTACCTTTCATGTAAAGCAAAAACTTTTAGGTCTTTAAGTTTGCAAACTTTGCATATTTTCGATTATAAATTCCATTTTCTATATGCTGATCTTGTTATGTTTCAAATATTTACAGGCTAATTGCCATGGATTGGTACTATGGATGTGGAACGAACGATTTCGTTGTACCGGGCGATCAAGATTTATTGGCTAGGCATCCATCACCAGAAAATTGGTCAAAATGGGGAATAAATACACCTGAAGGTTACAATTCACCTAAAAATTTCATGACCATGGATTCAAATACAACTGAATTAGAATTCAATTTCAACGGTGAAAGTTTCCGTGATGGAGCCAAGTTCGAATCATCTTCCTACGATAAAGATCAATCTAGCAGTTCAAGTGTATGTGGAGGATTGACTGAGCAATCTTTTCAACAATCACGTCATCAGCATCAGCAGAACCAGCTTCAAGAACTATCATCAAGTTTCGAGCAGACCACCGATGACATTTTCTTGTACACAAGCGTAACTTCTGGGATTAATATGCTTGGTTTTAATGCCTGTATGATAATAATCATCATGTAGCTTCTGAAAATGCTTTAAACTAGCATGAGTATGCTTTGCATTTTAGCAAAGTCCAGTGGAAATTGAATGCTCTATTCTGTTTTTGCATTCCAAATTTCACCATATTTATCTTTATCATCGGAGCCAAAACAAAATGGTTCCGCACAACTGTATAAGCATGAACCTGTTATAGTAGGGTAAGGGCTACTATTTTCTTTGAGGTTTACATATGTTTTTGGTCCCTGTAAATATACCACTTTTTGGTATTAGTCCCATTAAAAAAGAATTTCATTTTGATCCTTGCAAATATACCACTTTTTTACTTTTGGTTCTTGCTGTTTTGGTTTCGCAGTTTAGGCCCTGTAAAAAAATTTACTTCAATCCTTGCAAATATAACCTTTTACCTTTGGTCCTCGCTGTTTTGGTTTAGTCTTCATAAATTTTGATCATGTTGAAATTAGTCCCTGCAATAAGTATGTAATACTCATTTTAGTCCTTATGTAACCTGTGTTGGAGGGACTAAAATCATATAGTGTACATATTCATGGACTAATTCATAGGTGAACAAAAACAACAAGGACCAAAGCCAAAAGGTGTGGTATATTTGCAAGGAATTAAAAACAGTTTTTTTACAGGGATTGAAAGCAAAAAGTTATATATTTGTCGGGACCGAAAATATATTTAAACATGTAATTAATGATGATTCTGGCATGGAAATGATCTTATATTTTAAATGTTGCATAAAAACATGTACTTAACAGAGACATTCAATTCTCACTGGCTACCATAGGCATGAAATTATTTCAATTTATATGACTATGCGTTATCTTACAGTCTTCACATGTTTCACATACGCAGGGATTCTATACTTGAAGATTTTCCCTGTGCTGAAAACTCAAACAAGTCGTTTTACTTTTATCCTGAAAACCAATGCAGCAATACACCTGGTAATAACTCTTTTTACACTTTTCTATATTTTATTGTGAATAAGTTGATGTACAAAATTGCTTAATACACATGCATTCTTTTGTTTCCATCAGGTGAACTGCAGAATGATATTGCAGCTTCCGAGTATCTTACATGCAACTCTAATTCTGATGATTGCTTGAACATAGAGGTATGATTTCCTTCTGTCTAGTAGATGAATGGTGTTCTAAAATCTTGAATCTGTTCTTTCTTTTTATCATTAGGAATTGAATTTGGTATCTTGGGGTTTACAACACACACTGTGCACCAACCACTTGCGCTAGATCCGCGGTGGTTAAACATGAATCGGTAGTTCATTGTTTCTTTGTCAAATATAAACCACCATTTAGTCTTCAGAACTTTTGCTGTGAGATCCAAATACTCTTGTCTATGTGGCCTGCAAGTCATTTGTTGTACACTAGTATAGGTTATTTCATGCTGACAGCAACCATGCTTTGGAATGATGTTTTTTATTTAGTCATCACAAGTTCACAAACCAAGGTCTAAAACTCAAAAAGCTTATATGATACTCACTTATGCTTTAAGCACTTAATTGAGCTGTTTATCCAATCATGGCCTCAAACTCAAGCTTTTTAAAGGATTGGCCCTTGTTTTTGAGACCTTTCTGCTTTTTCTTTTAATTGGACTTTCAATAGTCCCATATCACCCTGACATGACACGACACCGACACATGTGGTTACATTCAATTATTCAAATTTCTCAAATTACTACTGGTGTTGACATGTCAATGTCAGTGTCATCTCTGGTGTTCCTGACTATCAATGCTTCATGGTAATGCAACATCTATTAAATTATTATTTTTCTTTTATACCAGACACTCCAAATCTTGGATCATTCTGAGCAATTCAGTGGAGATGAAGCAATGCATAAACACTCATCTATTGAAGAATCTACACTGCAGAATCTTGAGGCAATAATTTCACAGGTGACATAACTTATAACTAAGAAATCCTTCGCATCTGATTTAAATGTACAATTATATTTGTTGCTAAATTATCTTTTCTCTTTCTCTCTTAACTAGTTTAATGACAAGACTCGAATTCACTTCCGCGATGCACTTTACCGCCTTGCCAGAGATACAAAACATCAGCATGTGGCAGAGGACCTGGATGGTGATGTTAGCATGCAAGAGGCAATGCCATGGGCAGTTCACAATGAAGCCTTGAGGTATATGATTTAGATTTGCTGCAAACTTTTCGTGCATTTTTCGATTGACAGTGAGATTGTCGGAATCACGGTCAGACACTTTGGAGCTTCAACAAAATAACAGCTTCGCCGTGATTTTGCCAAACTCACCGTTGAACCAAACATACACATCTATTTTCTTCATCCAAACTTGAAGTATGTGTATGAGTGAGTTTCATTAATAATTGATACCTGATGATCTTGATTTTGTAAAATTATTTTTGATTATAATTTGATTCATACATGTAGTAAACGAAGACACACACACTTAACGTCAAATGCTGCCTTTGTTTATAGGTCTGACGACAAGAAACCGATGGAATCTGAGACCAACAGTGTCGACAGAGTGGTCGCAAATCTCATGTTCAACGGAACCGCATATTGCGAATGCTGATCCAACTAAGAGATTGTTCATGCTAAAATTGGTTAGGCAATGCAATTCTGAGGTGAAAGTTATAAGAAGTAATAACTAAAAACCAATTCCCTGTAATTATTCAGTACTTTGTACCAGAAATTATATGTATTATGTAAGTCTTGTTCAAGGATATAGCTGTTTCCACCCAGCTCAATTTTGGTTGTAATGTAAGTTATGGAGTTTATTAGCTATGCTAGAGTAAGAAATTTTAGGTTTGAACAACACCTAGTTTTTCTTCTGAGTGTTGATGAGTGAACTTATTAATACCTTGATATTTTGTTTAAATGTAAATGAGTGAGTTTATAGACCATTTTTTTGGCAAACTTGGGTAAGGTCATAATTTTATGTGGTTAATAACTATTTAATACACTAGTATCAGTGGGATCTTTTTTTAAAATTTGAACTCGTGACCTCTAAGTCATAAGACAACAATCTTAAAGCCTCGCAACCATAGGCTATTTTTTAATCATTTTAAGAACTATACAAAAACTGATTTTTGCAAAAAATAAACCTAATCCAATTATGAGAATTTTGAAAATATATTTTTAATACTTCAAATGTTCCTAAGAAAGAACATGAAATGCAGGTCAATGATTATGATTTTTTTTTTGGTATATCTGTGCTAGAAAACTATGAATGGGAAGTAAATATAAATCTCTCTTATATATACAATGTATTTGGGAAACTAGATAATTTTATAGATGCCAGGCTCTGACTTTAATAATGTATATATAATATGTGGATGCAAGCAAATGCATCCATGACTCTATACACACTGTACGACAATAATATGTGGATGTCCACTAACTAAGTGACTTGACTTCCACAGTATAAAGCCGGTACATTTTTTGTTTAACATTCCAACAAATATCTTAAAGAATGAAAAACTTTATCTTCATTAATGTCTTAAAACATTAATGATTATGTAACTTTTTATGCAAAAGTTATCATTTTAATTATTTAAACAATGTCTTAAAACATTTGTTAGCATTTTCCGTTATGCTTTCTTTTCTCTCACCATACAAGTGTGATATGCAGCTGAAAATTTTACTAATTTCAATTTTTCTTTCTTTTTGTTTACTATTTATCAATTAAATCACTAACTAGGACTTAAGCAATTGACAAACCATTGACAAATACGAGAAATCAGACATTTTCTTTACTCATCACTGCACACATGAAACAATTAAATTCATTTCAATCCTATCTTAGGATTTGATCTTTATCGGTAAGTAAATTTTTGAACGCGGAAGCAAAGGTTCACATACATAATTTATAAACAAGATGTAGTAACAATTCAAGCACAAGGAACATGTTCTAAGATTAACACTAATAATGCACTAAATTCTTACCATGCAAAGTGACATTCGTTGTATATAACTATGGGTCTTTGTAGAAGGGTTTGGTATAAAACCCTCAAAATTTTCACATTACATGCTAGAACCTTCAAGACAAGGAATAAAGAACAACATAGATGTGAACACTACTCAAAATGTTACCAAAATGAGCACCAACAGTGAGACCAAAATCTTATGAGAGAGGGTTTGGTTTACCAAGCATAACAGTTGCACAATAAATGTTTGAATCTTCAAGATAAGAGATAATGAATCAAACAATGGTGAAAACTCTACTTAAAAGAATTTGGAAACACAAAGAACAAACTTACCCAAAGAGAAACACAATGGTGTTGTATAGAGCACCAATTGTGATTTTGATCTTCAAGAATATCCCAGCAAACAAGAATGATCAATATATGAATTATTTGGTGAATTTCAAAGAGGGAAAAAAATGAGAATTAAGGGACCTTGAGAAGGAGCACACTCCCAAGTCTCAAGCCAACGCCACTAGGCCAACCCAAGTGGGTTCAATGATATTTTGTTGAGTAATAAAAGTTATAGATAAAGTTGTGGTCAAAATATTAAGAAAATGTTAAGTTGGAAATACGACATAAGAAGTTCAAATTAATCGCTAATTTAAGCATGCAAGATGGACAAATTAGAATTTGGAAAGAACGTAGAAGTTGTAGATATTTATAAGGGTGAAAGAATATACTTGAAGAGTACAATTCAAGATATGGTCAAAACTCTACACATAATTCACCAACAAATTACGAAAGGGTAGATAAAATGATCCGAATGTGTAATACAAAATCACATACACTCAAACTCACACCTTCGTATTAACTTAAAAATAATTATTTTTAAGTTTCACAAAGTCCCTATATAGTGAACTTGATTTAAAATTACAAACAGATCATTTATTATTTTCGTATGTCTAAGTTAGTTTTTGAGTTTAAAAATAGGGTTAAATAAGTTTTTTTTTTTAAACGTGGGGTTAAATAAGTTTTTTATCCCTATAAATATAGACAATTTTATTTTTTATCCTCATAAAAAAAGTGGCATGTTTTGCTACCAAATTTGCTATATTTATCGAGACTAAAACCGAAATTCCATAAATAAGATATTTATATGTTAAATATTGAAGTAATCTTATCTTTCCAAAACCGAAATTAAACATGATTCAGAAGTGGCAGGTGTTTTTTTATTTCTTAAAGTAAATTTCTTTAAAGATAATATTCTTAAATTCTTTTAATGTTGTTATAATATTCTTAAAATTTAAAATATATTCATCCTGAACATTTTTTTTCTCATACTCTACAAAAACACAATCTCAAATAAGGTCAAAAATTTATGCCAAGACTAAATAAGCTTTGTTAAAATGGCTTTATCTAATGTGCACTACTTAAATAGTATTGCACTATGCTTAAATTTATTTATTTTTTCCATTTGATTAATAAGTCAAGAGGCGAAGCTAGCAGAAATATTACGCAGGGGCCACGTTTAAAGAAAAATAAAATATTTTTAAAATCAAAATATTAAATTTAAAGATAAAATATAATTGAAGTCCAATAAATTATATATTTTCAGGTTTAGTCACTAAAAAAAATTAATTTTTCTCTCAAATTTTTACCAAAAGAAAAGAAGAAGAGTGTTTTTAGTCATGCGTTTAATCTCGATAACAACATATTAAAGACTAAAATAAAACAAAATCTTAGAACTTAACTTAAAAAACGTGAGTGTTCTAGAGACTAAAATCAAATTTAATCCTAATCTTAACCAATATGTTAAAAAAAATCACTATAATTACATGAAATGTAAATAAAACAATAACAGAGAAAATAAAAATTGACAATATCTATTTAGAAAAGTTGGACACAAAGCATTTCAAAAAGCCAATTTTATTCATAATTGATTTATATATTAAATAGAGTAATAATGTCTTTTTCAATGTAAACAAATAAGTTATTTGCAAGAAACTCATTATTTGTTGTTGAGACCGAAAGCGTCAAAATAATACAAATAAATCTATCAATCATGTAGTAATTTTTTCACTTTATTATTTATGCTTATTTAACAAATAAATTTATTTGGGGTAGCTAAATATTTTTTATTTAGGGTAGCTATATATAAAATCATACCAACTCATTCAAGAAAAATATTTTTTTCGGGTAGCCTTCGCTACCACATGGTGCTGAAGGGCTACGCCCCTGAATAAGTCCCATCAAATTTTCTATAATTGTGAAATTTAGTGATCTAATAGAGAAAACTAATGTACACATGATGCATGACTCATATGTGCATTGAACTAACCTTTTAAACATACGAGAGTTTGTAGTTTTAGGGTTTGAGGAGTTATGTTTGCTCAAAGAGTCGTTTTTGTGTTTTGTAAAAATTGCATATTTTAATGCATAGATACATTTTATTTAAAAAGGTTAAAAACAAACTTTAACATATACTCATAAGTAATAAGTGACAAATATATACCATATAATTTATTGGTTCTGTTGATCTATCTCTATACAAGGGGAACACTCCTATCCATGAACATGATTAAGGATGCAAAATCAGGAATTACATCAAAAATCATATTATGATCCGAGACCATAATTTACCAAAGTAAAAGCAATCTAATTATTTTCACGAAAAATATGATCCACATAGTAGACGTCCAACAATGTGAGAATATCATTGATGTGACGAACCATCAAATAAGGGGGATGTCTCACATTAGACCCATCAAGAATCAAATTCAATGCAAGCCATTTAATCAAATTCAACATCAATATCTCCGGCATGAACGTCTCAAATTACACCCAGGTTTAACCCTTTGTAAATAGACACACCGCAATTCTATCTCAAGCATCATCGATATCTCTTCGTACTTGCCCTTGTAAAGACGGAGCAAGTATGAGGAGAAGTAGCATGGCCAAAACCGAAATTCCTAGTACGCTCAGCAACCATGCCTCCACAAGCAACAATGGCACCATGGTTGGTTCCTCTAATTTGTTTCTTTTCTCTTGAAAGGTTTTACAAAATCCTTTGTGTCACAATGAGTTTATGATGCTAACGTTTGTGTCACAATGAGTTTATAATGCTAATGTTTGTGTCACAATTAATTTGACTAATATCCTTCCTGTAATAGATAAGTACCATATCCGCTATTAAAAAAAAGATAAGTACTATATCTTAAAAAAGTAATTAATTCTGGCAAATGGTAATCGTTTGCATCTAGCAAATCCAGCATGTGATGAAAACCAGAAAAAGAAAATCACATTTGTTACAACTAAGAATTTTATTACCAAGAAAAAACATATGAAATTCACATTGTACAATACTTATCTTTAGCCCATTTTTTCAACCAAATTAATCTATGAGCTGGTTTCAGTTCATAAACAGGGAAACAAAAACGAATTTAATTAACTACAAAAGTCAAAATAAATTATATGAAGAAAATTAAATATGAAACAAAAACAATAATAATAAAGAACATCATGTTTTCACACAACCTAACAAACCATTCATAATTCAACATTAGATTTTCTTCAAACCAAAACCAAACAAGTTTCTTCTCCTCTCCCGTCTCATAACCAATTCTCCTAATCACCAATGGCATCGCCTCATGCATCTGAAACGGTGCCATTGCCGACGATGGGACAACCACCGCCATCGCCTGCGTCCGTGACCACTTCTCCATCGACAGTTCGCATGCCGATTTCCTTACAGCCGGCAAACAGCAAAAGCAAACGAAATTCCAGCAACAAATTCTTTGGCAAATTCCGTTCAATGTTCCGGTCGTTTCCAATCATCGTTCCATCGTGCAAGATGCCCACAATGAACGGAAACCACCGTACAAGCGAAACAATCATCCACGGTGGCACAAGGATAACCGGAACCCTATTTGGCTACCGAAAAGCGAGGGTAAACCTTGCTTTTCAAGAAGACTCTAAATGTCACCCATTCCTTCTCTTGGAGTTGGCCATTCCCACAGGAAAGCTTCTCCAAGACATGGGAATGGGGCTTAACAGAATAGCGCTGGAGTGCGAGAAGCACTCCAGCAACGATAAAACAAAGATCGTTGATGAACCAATTTGGAC
>Ga0315915_1000910_pt1 | contig 33754 bp, 21 predicted proteins | sample MpolbnodulesMG_FD_207738 | JGI IMG/M metagenome (GOLD analysis project Ga0315915, IMG submission 207738) | Medicago polymorpha root nodule microbial communities from Los Angeles, California, United States - branched nodules | ecosystem: Host-associated > Plants > Roots > Nodule | place: USA...
AAATTTTTTTTTTTTTATCTTTATAATGGGGCTTTTTTAGGCCCACAAATAAATAGATTTTAGAGTGGGCTTGGCCCCAAATATTTTGTTCAATTAGGGAGCTTTAATTTAGTGGACTTGGTGATGACTTTTTTAAGTGGGCTTTGAAATTTAGGGCTCTATTGACACCTTTACTGAACAGTAACGATATATACAAGGTAACTATCCTAATATCTCAACTAACTCTAGCTAACAATCAATTAACTAAGGTTAATTAACTATGATTAATTTAATTGTAAAACTAACCAGGCAACTGATAAGTTAGAGTATGGTAATACATATCACAATATTTTTATCAACCGAGTTATACACAGGACAAAATCATTTTAACATCTAATATGTTTTAAAAAAAAATTAACAACTCAAAAGTGAATCAAAATTTAATTTAAATTTAAAATCAAAGTTAATGTTTATTGCAAATTGTAGTAAAGTTAATTTGTTCAATCTCAGTTGCTAGGAACAATACAATATACATGGCTAATGTTTAAACTCCTAGATTCTTCACTTTGTGAAATTCTAGTCATTATATTACCTAATTAAGAAAAATTTGCCATCTTGTCTACCTATAAAAAAAAAAAGAAAAAAATTGATGTCTGAACGAGATTATTAATTAAACATATAATAAAACTATAAAATTACATTTCTTAATAATGGATTTAAGACCTTATAAGTTATAATACGATTATTTTTTGTTTTGGTACATAAATGTCAATTGAATCGCCATTATCACCCATCATCCTTTGAGTCTTATGCATGCATTAATGTATATATGGTTGCTTGAAGTTCAAAATGGTGATCATTCATGCCCCTTATGACCCACACATTTGTTTTATGTAAATACACAAAAATTCCAATACATCTTTTTTTGACTGTTTCTATTTTAAGTTAACTATGCGATTCTGTGTGTTTAGATTTCTTTATCATTGATGTTCATCCAAACCATTGGTTGTTTGGTGTTAAATTTTATTTCAGACGAACTACAACGGACTTTTCTTATTTTGTGACGCACCAATTTGAGTTATCTTTATTTTGTTACGGATCAAATAAGATTTCGTATAATGTCACTCTGATTGAATTTTGTTGTTTGTTGGTACAGAAGAAGTGAAGAACACACCTTATTGTAATTTTTTAATATGGAGGATGAATAATATCTATGTTTTGAAGTAAACGTGATAGACTTGATGTTATAATTAGCCTATTCACTTGAGGACTAAAGTTAGTTTTATTTATGTGAGGGACTAACTTGTTAGTACTACCTAAAAAATGCCACACGTTAAGGTCACCCTTGGGACATAATTGATCGTGATATATTCTCTTTTTTGGTCAAACCTTGATGTCCAGTTCACCCACACCTCCATTAACTAGGTCGTTACTTTACTCAAATATAAATTTGAAATTTATCTTTCGTTTTCTTAGGTACAATTTTAGTTAAAATAGTATAAATATATCTTCAATATATTCATGGGGCTTGACTAATTCAAAGACAATTCTTTTTTTCAGTTTTCACACATAAAGTCAATAATTTGTATTCTTCTTCAACTTGCTCATCAATTTATTTCCGGATAAGCTATTAACTATGTCCCCATGAAATTCAAAGCCGCTTTACATATATATACCCTACGTTAGGAACAGCCTGACTTTGTAGGAAGGTTCATAATTCATTATTTTATTGGTTCTCACATTACTAAATCATATTGTTATAAAAGAAACTTCACATTGTACTCAAATTCACACAAAGCTATACTTAAATTCCCCTTAAAATTAAGCTAGCTAGCCAATAAACATGGCATGGTCAACCTCTTCCAATACTCCTCAACAAAAACATGAAGTGTTCCTCAGCTTTAGAGGCGAGGACACACGCTACACCTTCACTAGCCATCTTCACGCTACTTTGACCCGACTTGAAGTCGGAACATATATAGATTACCATCTTCAAAGAGGGGATGAGATATCGTCCGCGCTTCTTAGGGCCATTGAGGAGGCAAGCCTTTCCGTCGTTGTTTTTTCAAAAAACTATGGAAATTCTAAGTGGTGTTTGGACGAGCTTGTGAAAATACTAGAATGTAAGAAGATGAGGGGGCAAATTGTTTTGCCAATTTTTTATGATATAGAACCGTCTGATGTTCGCAACCAAACGGGAAGTTATGCGGATGCATTCGTTAAACATGAGGAACGATTTCATGGGAATTTGGAGAGGGTGCAAAAGTGGAGGGAGGCTTTGAGAGAAGCAGCCAATCTCTCTGGCTGGGATTGCTCTACAAATAGGTAAATATCTCTAGGTATTTCAAGTCTTGTAGTATATATTAGAAGCTGTCTATTTTTTTTAATACATTTGTATTTTGTTAACCATGATGATTAATTTTCAGGATGGAATCTGAACTTCTTGAGAAAATTGCAAAGGATGTATTGGAAAAACTAAATAGAGTATATGTTGGTGACCTAGATCAGAAAATTGCTAAGTATGAGGAACTTGCAAAGCTACAATATCAATTCTTTGAAAGCACACTTAACATCCTAGATTTGAACAAGCATAACGCAACTGCTCGACGTGTCACGGAACTTAAAATGGAGAGAAGTCTTCGTTTGCTTCGCGTGTCACCTGATATGCTTTAAAATGTTGGGAACTAATCATAAAGTGATGATGAATTTTCATTTCAATGTATGAGTTTTATGAGAAATCAATTGTTAGTTTTTTAATAAGGAAAATTAACTGTTAGTTATTTGTTCATGATGTCTCAATTCAGTGGAAAAAGTTTGACATTTTATTATCAATAGATGAAGTTTAAATACAATATGAAAATAGTAACATGATTATTAATTTCTTAAATAGAATGTTAGTTATCAATTACTATATGATGTTTCAGTTACTCTTCTTTGCAAATTGTTAGTTGGTAAATTCCTATTTAACCATATGTAGTTGTCATCCTTTTAGTTTAGTGACATTCATGTGATATCTTCTAAAAAAATAAAAAATTTAAAAATATAGGTTGCGCCTGGGTGCAAAATAACAACCTTGAAACATGCCTCCAACAGGTTCAGTGCCTGAACGCAAAATGACCAAAAAAGATATTTTAAGGCACTGTTCAACAATTTTCCACCTTGTTATTTAACCTTGCGTTCAACTACACTTTGTAGTCCCATAAGCTTTTACCTTTACCTCTTCAAACCTTAAAACGTAATTTCGCCTTCTTATAGAACCTACCTCCAACTACTTTAGGACTTTTAGGTAGCTCTACAAGTTTCACCATATCCTCTTCGGTCTCCAATATGATCAAGTTTCATGTCATACCTTTTTTAACCTTTGGAGTGCACCTCTCCGTCCTCTTGAAGGATTTCTTGCTCTAAACTAGTGGATAACATACAAGGACTCCATAGTTGTACTATTCTCGTACCATCATTCGTCTCCTCCTCATTTCTTTAGTGGAAGACTCCACCTCAAGTTGAGTTTTCTACACCTCAACTTCTAAATGTGTACACCCACTATGTCTTCACCTTGTAACCTCCACCTCTAAGGGTGGTCCTGAAAATTTACCTCCGACTCTAAATACTAACCTTGAGTTTTCTTAGCACCACCTCTCCAGGTTGATCATGTGTGTAAGGATCTTAACTTTCTAGCCCTGTGAAAGTATTGGAGTATAACATTTGAAGAATTTCCACTTTCATTGGAGCAGCTATGTGGTGCCTAGGGTCTTCTGTGCCTGGGCGCAAAATCCCGTGCCTTGACGCAAAATGGTAGGTAGAATCACCAACAAAAAAAAATAGATTTTTTTTTAAGGAAAAAAAAAGAAAGATGTTAAGGCACTGTTCATCAAGATTAACCGAATTTAGTTTCCTGCGTCCACCTTGTCAAAAATTAATTACCACATCAATATCTTCGTTTGGCATTAGATGACAAGTTAAACAATTGATTAAATTTGCTTGCATTTTATATAGACAAAAAAAAATTGGTGTATAATAGTACTTTATTTTGCATACAATGGCAAGGAAGAAGCATCTAAAAGAGGCAATTAACATGACTACCACTAAAATATAACTGGATAACTAGTTTTTAGTTTTTAGGCTTAATTCCTTTAATTTGTTTGATTTTGACATCCTAATTTTTTGTCTAAACCCTCGATATCCATAAGTCACATTTCAATCCAACTAATTTAAATCAAGCTGATTGCATTCATGAAAATAGACAAAACTTTCAATTAATATGTCTATTTTTTAAACCGCCAAAAATTTCGAGAGTCCGAAATTTTCAAATCATGCTACTTCAGTAATGATGTTGATTGGGATGAAATTCATGACATTTTTCTAGGGAAAAATTCATGACTTATAGGTATGTAAAGTATTGTTAATGAATGATTTAGTCACAGATCAGATTAGATATTCTTCTTATCAATTTGACCTTAACAAAAATTTATTAACCAATTCAATAATTTAATTATTTTTTCGAAGCCATTGACTAGTAATTTTTATTTTATATTTTAATTTAATGACAAAATCGATGTTCAAATTTTTCTAAAACCATGACCTCAATTTAAAACCCCCACTAAAGCCAATGCAGAATTCAAAGCAAAGTGAATTTGTGAGGGATATCAGACCATGACCAATTCCACATCTTCTAATTTATTCCACGGATGTGAACCAATACCATGTCCACAAATTAAAATATTCTATAATTGCTCTATCTCTGATACCATGTCCACAAATTAAAATATTCTATAATTGCTCTATCTCTGAACTAATACCATGTTACTCAATCATATTTTGATTATGTCAATTGGTATATCTTAGTACACTTTTGTGGATTTTTTTTTTTTAAACTCAATATCCGATCTAAGAACCAATTAATTTGAGGGGATCAATTTCATCCTATTTGTGGAAGCTTCATTTAAAACCAGAGCTTTAGCGAGTACTACTAAGAATTGGATCTACCTTAGCTGAGGGAGTACTACTAAAAAATAAAATAAGAAATGATATTGAAAGTCAAACATTAAGGCTTTGTTTGCGAGTTTTGAGGGGAGGGGAAGGAAAGGCTTAAGAGGGGAAGGAAAGGGAAGGGAGGGAAGAGAGAAAGGAGGGAAAACCTTCCCCTTGTTAGAGAGTTAAAGAAACCAACAAGGAATGGAGATGGAGGGCTTATGCGATAATTTTACTATTTTACCATTTTTTCTCTTAAAGTCAATACATTGTGTTATACTTTGTAATTTATCTTGTAAATTATAATTGGAATTTTGAATTATTATGAGGACAAAATTGTTAATTTGTATGGTTAACCCCCCAAAACCCCTCAATTTAGGGGAACTTTAAAATTGGACAAACGAATTCCTTCAAAACCCCTCAAAACCTTTTCATGTTTTTTTAAAACTCACAAACAAAAGTTTACCTCTCCACAAACCTTTCCTTTCCCTCCTCTCCTCTCCAAAACCCAACTCGCAAACAAAGCCTAAGTCTATCTATCTGTAATTAATCCATTCAAAAAGATCATTAAAGATATATTTTGTCCCACTAGTAGTGCCAACTTGCGCTTTAAAGATTGAACTCGCCGTGTTTTGTATTCTTTTCACACATAAAGTATTGACTTTACCATAAGCTTATTCAGCTGACCCGGATGCACCTAAATTTTAATTTTTAAAATATGATTTGTTTGATTTTATATAATGCATAAATCATAAGATGTTATATTATGCATTAAAAATATATATTTCCCTTGAGTCAATGCATGAGTTGTCACAAACATCTAACTTGCCTTATCTTTTTTTCCATGGCAGGGTTCAGAGAATGAGAGAAGCATAAACCATTAAAGTTAAGAGTATTCATATACTTCATAGTGCTACAAATTTTTATACTAGTAGAGTAGTCACATACACATTAACATCATTATGGCATGGTCATATTCATCCTCTTCATCCAACAATACTCCTCAAGAAAAACATGAAGTGTTCATAAGTTTTAGAAGTGAGGACACTCGAAACAATGTCACAAGCCATCTTAATGGTGCTTTGAAAAGATTAGATATAAGAACCTATATAGACAACAATCTTAATAGTGGTGATGAAATATCAACTACTCTTGTTAGGGCTATCGAAGAAGCCGAGCTCTCCGTTATTGTTTTCTCTAAAAACTATGCGGCGTCAAAGTTTTGTTTGGAAGAGCTTATGAAAATTCTTGAATGTAAAAAGATGAAAGGGAAATTGGTAGTGCCTATTTTCTATGATGTTGATCCTACTGATGTTAGGAATCAGAGGGGAAGCTATGCTGAGGCTTTTGCAAAGCATGAGAAGAATTTTGAGAAGATTAAGGTGCAAGAATGGAGGAATGGTTTGATGGAGGCTGCTAATTATTCTGGTTGGGATTGCAATGTCAACAGGTAACTTTTTATCTATCAACTTCTCTCAATTATTTCTTAGTTTTAATTCTCAATTCCTAAGAGAAATGAGTCTTAATAATGATACTCTAAAATTTGGACTGAATAGAACGGTTCAATTGGTTAAACTGAGAACCAACTATTTCAATTGTCGATTTGATTTTGATTGTACGGCAATTTGGTTGAATTAGATTGAATCGAGGTTGAACCAGGTTATACTAGTTAAATGTGGCATGGCGTCAATGTGGCATGCCATGGTGGACGAAAAAACTCCACGCAAGTAAAAAAAGAACTGAATTTGTATTTGATGGTTCACTTAAGGACTTCACGTGTCCCGATTTATTTTTGTAAGAGTTTAAAAGTGTATTTGAACTTGGGTCCTCGATATTTTCTATAAGAAAACCCTTTGAGTCATGGCTTATCTTTATCATTTGGGCAACTCTGAAAGACTAATTTTATCAATGGTTTGTTCAATTGTGAAACTTTAGATTTTTACATACATTTTTCTCAATGTTTGAGTACAGGACAGAACTGGAATTAGTTGAGGAAATTGCTATGGATGTTCTAAACAAGATGAATCGAGTATATGTCGCTGACCTAGATCGCCAAATTGCTAAGTTTGAGGAACTTGCGAAGCTCCAATATCAGTTCTTTGAAAGCACACTTAGCATCCTAGATTTGAACAAGCATAACGCAACTGTTAAACGTGTCACAGAACTTAAAATGGAGAGAAGTCTTCGTTTGCTTCGCTTGTCAGCTGAAATGCTTTCAGATTTAGAGAACTCAAACAAGGATAAAAGATATCCCTTTTAGATTAATGTACTAGATTTATGAGAAATCAATTGTGGTTTATCAAGTTTATGAAGTTTGGTTTTAATCAGCATAATGATGAAATTTCTTAATAAAGTGACTATTTTGTGAAGTCTGAAGTGAACAAAATCAATGTTAGATATCTGATTACACAGACGATTTGCTATACAGATATGCATATATTAGCTATTGATTTGTTCATAACGGTTGGATTTATACAAAGGCTTTTGACAAGTTTAGAGCAGTAGCACTACTACATTAATTGGAAGTTGAGAACCTAGACGATACGCGTTTTTTTTTTTTTAAGCAGACTCTTTCAATGTGACACTCCTAAGAATGCATTATCCTTCGAGAGTTGACATCCTCGACGACTTTCACTCGGCTTTATCTAGTTAGAACCTTCACCGGTTAGAATCCTACATGAGTTGCCAATTTTGTTTGAGAAGTTAACTCTCTCAACAAAAGCATCGATGTTGGGAATGTTAGGCGTGTACGTTTAAAGGAGAGCCGAATCCAAAAGATTGTCCTATTTGATGAGAGATCCCTTTAACTTACTAACGTGAGACTCCTAACATGGTGTTTCAACATTAAGACGTTGTTTATGGATCAAGCATGTTAATGGGGAGGAATAGTTTTAGATAGATGAGTTGAAACAACACACCTTTCTAAAGAGCTCCAAGTAGTAGCTTGATGAAGAGCATAATCAGATCAAATCAAATATTCTACAAAATCACCATTTCTTATACTTATACCAAATAATTAACATACAGATATAATCTTAAACCTATCCCAACATTGTCAACCAGAAGAGGACTAGAAGAAAATTGATATCCAAAACCAACTATTCTATTCATAATAGTGTCATACATTGCAGGAAAATTAGGTTGACAAATGTAATACATAGATTTTAAGGGAGAACAATGACACAAATATTAAAGTACAAACAAAAAAGGTTTTTATATCAAATTCCTAGTAGCAAATACACAAAATTTAACTACACGTGAGATACAGGAAACCAATATGATTTAATTTTGTTCCACTGTAAGTACAGAATTTCTTCAAATAATTTGCCAAAATAAACTAATAATGTGTTAGCATATCATTGTGAGAGTGACTATCACATATACTAACTAAGCGGTCCAACAGTTTCAACAGTTAGATAAAAACAACTTGATTGTGTTTTTCGAATAAGCTCATCATACAAATGATAAGCGTTTAAGTCATAAAATAAAGGAATGCTAGGAACACTCGTTTTTAAATAGTCTTTCAAACACTCACTCTTTTATTGGATGAAATCATTGTTGTGTGTCTTACCCACTTTATGTGAGTTTCATTTCTAAAGTTCAGACCTACATTGATTTAAACAAATAAGATAGTGAATATTAGAGAGAGTGATGCTAGCGCTACTCGATACAATATAATGTATCATTGTCCTATGGAAAATGCTATTTCTCTAGAAAAATAGCATCAAGAATTTTTCAAGACACAACGCAAGTTTTAATTCCATTATTTATTTGTCCACTTCCTATTTTTCAGCCACACCTCCTTGAATTGTGGCAAATAGTGCATTGTGATTGGCTGCTCTTTATTCTTGAAGAATTCTTGATGTTATTTTTCTAGAGATATAGCATTGTTCTTGTCTTATTTCCATCAAACTCAGTTAAAAAGTGATAGAATAAAATATTTGTCATAATTAGTTATAATGATTTTCCTGTAAATATGTTGTATCATAATTAGATAGCTGACATACACATGTATGTATATATATTCTATTCTGAAAATGAAAAGGCAGGCATTTCATTATCTTACATGGTATCACCCTAATCGATCCTGAAATCTCTCTCTCTCTCTCTCTCTCTCTCTCTCTCTCTCTCTCACTGTCTCTTATGTTCATACATTTTTCTCTGTCACGAGATGTTTGAGTCTGATCAAAGCGACATCAATAGCAACGACAAAAACACCAAGTCATCTAATCGTGATTCCGGCAAGATGACAAAAACCTCTTCCCCATCGGCAGCCTCCAAAATCGAGTTTCATCCTGCCCTTGCTGTTTCAAACATTAAGAATCATATTCTTATTGTTTTTGTCAAGCTCTTCCGCATTCATGCCTGTTCTCATCGGGTTTTACATCATATTGTCCCCTCTAACAACAAGACGCACTAACAAATACCTCAAGTGTCGAGTATGAGCAGTGAATCACCCTTGACTCCACCGTCCTTAGTGGATAAGAATTGTCCAACCACACTGTCTCTCCCATACCTAAAAACCCCAAACTAGCCTAATCTAATATGAATTGGAAATCCGCAATGCAATTTGAATTTGATGCTTTTATTAGAAATAAGACATGGGATTTAGTTCCTCGTCCTTGTGATGCTAATCTTATTCGATGTATGTGGATTCTTAGACATAAGAAAAATTATAATGGATCCTTTAAGCGAATAAGGCTCGTCTTGTAGGTGATGGCGGGTCACGGGTTGTAGGCGGGAATTGTGATTAAACTTTCAGCTCGGTGGTCAAACCCGCTACAACCTAGATTCAGTAGATTTTACTCAATATTAGTAATGTCACCTCCTAAGTACTTACTACTAGGGCCAACTCTCTTTCGGTATCTTTCGTCTAGTTATTAACTGTTTACTTCCTAGAGAGGTAGATATAAATATCAAGATATAAGCATCTATATTAGGCTCTGTTATAACCTAAGTACCAAGTCTATGATTGTGTTCCTTTGAAAAAAACTAATCCTAATAAAACTTAATAACGAACATAAAATATACTAAAATAAACGACATTAAATTATATAATTATCCAACAAAATAAATAGAGGTTCATCTTAGAACCCTAGCCTATAAATATCTAGTTACGCATGATAAATAAGACAAAATACATAAAGATAAAAACATACCTTAGAAAAGATAGGAGAAGATAGAACTCCTGCTTGGCTCCTAGAATTGCCTTCCTCTTGAACTGGTCTAGTTCTGAACGAGAACTTATGAATAAGGAAGGTGGTATTTATAGTGACACTTTTTTTGCAAGTCTTCATGTGCCAAGCGCCTAAGGCCATGTGCTAGGCGCATGTACCTGCCAGGTCTAGGTGTTTAGCGCTTTAGTGCAATACATCGGGGCACTTCGGCGCTTGCTGTTGTGCGCTTGAGTATTTCAGTGTGTTTTATATGCTGAAATTAGGGGTGTTCGCGGTGTGGTTTGGTTCGATTTTGAGGCTAAAAGTCATCTGAACCGCAAGATAAATAAGTATGCGATTTGTTTTGGTTCGGTTGACTTTTAAAATAAAATCCAAACCAAACTAAACCAAACCAATGCAGTTTGGATTGGATTGGTTCGTGCGGTTTTTTTAGACAATAATTTTCTTTGTTTTCAACGTTAAAATCAAATTAAAAAGCTAAAACACAACATATTTTTGGCAATGTTTTAAATTTCATCCAACATTACAATTTTTTTGGCAATGTTTCATCCAACACAACATATTTTTGGCAATGTTTTAAATTTCATCCACGCGGTTAACTAAAAAAATGATCCGAATACATCCAAACTAAATGCGGTTTTTTGCGGTTTCGGTTTGGATTGGTTCAGTTTGCGGTTTTTCTTTTGGCTTGGTTAGGTTTTGAACCCCCCTAGCTGAAATGCATGTTTTCTTCGCATGTTGAGGTGTTTTCTTCAATGTAAGATGTCTTGGAAGTTGGGAACAGAATTCATCCCTCTGTAAAGTCTTCTAAGACCTCTTGAATCTTCATTCTTCATCTTCTCAAGGACCACATAAATCTTTAGATGTCTTTCTTTGCCCGATTTGCTAAATTTCTTCGTGAAATACATCAAGCACACCCTAAAATTGCTATGTTTCGGGAAGAATAGAATTACATACTCAAATATAGAAAACAATACAAATGTCTCGAAATCATAGGCAATTAATTTAACACTTCTCAGTTTTGTTGGTAAAACCTACTAAAAATGACTAAAAAAACCTACATAGAATAATGCAAGATGACCTGTCATCATCAACCATTTCATGAACATCAACATCACAAATATCATCTTTCTCCCCATGCATAATTTTCGTCCCTGAGTTCATCCTCAAACACACACACATCTTCACCTATCGAAAAACCTCAATTGTCAACAATATTGATATCGAGAACCTCTCCATGCACCATAATTTTCTCCACCGATTTCAAAATCTCCAAAGAGGAAGTAGCTCCTAAAGTGCGAGTATACTCGAACCTTTCCTTACCTAAAATCCTGTTGTCTGCCGCTAAGAAGCGACCACAATCCAATACACAAGGTTTGAAGAATTTTTCGTTTCAAGCATGTAAAGGAACCCATAAAGACGTAACCATGCACCTCTTTCCGTACCCATGACATCCTTCCTCCAAGCTCTAGGTTGCGTAAAAAAAATGCTCAAAAAAATCAAAGGCCTCCTTAAAAATTATTATAACATCAACACCCAAAAAACTTTATCTACGCCTAACAGTATAATATCAACATCATTAAAAACAGCGTCCACAATTCGTTCTTGAATCAACATGATAGATTTCCCATTAATCACATTAACAACAACACCCTTTTGTGCCCAAGCCACGTCTTCACCTTCAAACCTGTAATTATGTATCAAGACTTTCGGATGAACCCCCCAGAACCGAATGAGGCTCATTCCTCGTTATGTGCCCTTACACCAAATCCACATACAATGTTCCTTCCTTCTATACGACAATCACCTCTCTCTCCCCTACTCTACGGTATCTCTCTCCAAGCCTCTCCCTTGCGAAACAGTCGATCCAAGCAACCTTGGCCACCGCACGATAACTCCCAAAACAAACATTATTTGGTGCTTTTTGTCATTTTATCAACATCCTTTACATTAGCAAAATGAACAAAACCAAAGACCTCTGGTGGAACAATTATAGATAGTGACTAACATAATTCAAGTATTGAATTTTTTAATTCTAGAGGCCTTTTATTTTCATCGGTACATGGATCTCTTTAAATTTAAAACAGGTTTTGTTGTTTTTTTTTTGTTTTTGTGGTGGCCGATATTCATGTCATAAACAATAAAAATATTATAGAATTGACCCGCCCGCACATTGCACGGGTGGACGTCTCTTAAAATGAGGTGGTATATTATTTTTCTTGTATCTCTTTACATTCTGCACTTTACCAGTATAATCACATTCAGAAAACGAGAACACAAATCTAAAACAAAATGCAAATTTTATCTTTCTTGTGTTTTTCTTAGGGTTGGTATAAAATCACACTCAATTATTAAAATATTATTCAATTTTAATTTTTTTAGAACCCTTTTGTACCTTCAAATCACACGAAGGTCCTGTGAAAATAGCGGGAAGAATATAGAGTTACAATCGAATATAAAAACTTGATTCATTTTTAATTTTTGAAAATCCTTTTGTTTTTTCAAATTACACGAAGGTCAAGGGAAAATACTAGGGTTAGTATAGAGTTACACTCAATTATAAAAAATTTGATTCACCGTTGAGAGAACTAAGAAGTCTTCTAAGATTTTTTTTTTTTTTATTACATAAAATAACGATAGGTTTTATATTTTTCAAATTCTTATGTTGTTATTTACTATGTGAGAACTGAGAACTAAGAAGTTTTCTAGAAACTCATTTTTCTTTTATTTTATTTTTTTATATTGTAGTTGGTTTAATATTTTATAAATAAGGGCACTTTGAAAAGTCATGACATTTACATGCATAAGCAATTGCATTCGTGCATGTACGTTGTCTATTTGTCACTTAAGTACGTGTTTCCTTTTTTTTTTTTAATGAAATTTTGCGCAATGCATTTGTATATGTTTTCCTTGGTTATTGTTTCTAGACTTAACCATAGATAGTTAAATTAGATTGTCTACCTATATTACTGTCAATGTGTAAAATATATATATATATATATATATTACTGTCAATATTAAACAAATACTTAATTTTTAAAGTTTGATTTTTGTGTAGAACAATTATAGATATCAACCAACAAAATTCAAATATTTAACTTTTGAATTCAAGACCTTTTCTTTGTAGCACTATATCGATATTTTAAATTTAAAATAGGTTTGTTTAAGCAAATACTTTGAGATAAAGTATTAGATAATAATTTAAGAAAGGAAAATGCTTGTTCCTATAAGAATTGGCTATCCACAAAAACCACGGCTGGTTATCTGCCATCCATTTTCACCAACACATGGCCATGATTTCCATTAAATCCAGACTTAATATTTTTCGATTTCTTTAAAACACCAACGCGTTACATTCTTAATATTTGTTTATGAATTGTTCGTGAAAAATATCACTTCTCTTTAAGAAATATTCTCATTATTCTATAAAAAATATTCACATCGTAAAATTCTCATAGTTCTATAAAAAAAAGACGTTCAAATCATAAATATTATCATCATTCAATAAAATAAGATATTCACATCATAAACAACAAAAATCTCTTGTGTAAAAAAAGAAAAACTCCTAAAATTGACCCGCACATCACACAAGTGGACATACAATTATTTTCCCTTGTTAATATTATAATTTATAAGTACCGGGGTCGTACACATACTTTTCTCCTTCATCCACCAAAGAGGAATCACTCCTCTAACTCGTTTTTTCTCTTTCCCTTTTGTTAAAATAAGTGATTTTCATATCTATTTCGTTTTTTATTTGTGATTTTGTCGTCTTCGAACGACGTTGGTTTGTTCGTCGTATTTGTGCGACCTTGTTTGTCTTTCTTGTTTCTCTCAGGTATTTGATCGGTTCAGATTGTTAGATCAGCTTTGATCTAGTGCAGATCCAATCAATGACTTTGGCGTCATCCACGTTGCAGATCCGAAGACATGATTATTCCGGAGATTTGAATATAGTCATATTGTAGGCATTTGTAATTTGCCATTTTATGTTATTAACATAGATATTGTGACAAATTCATCTTTTTTGTTTTTAGCGAATTTGCACTACATCGATGTACTTTATCAATTTGAATGAATGAATATCATTTGTTATTTGTTTTTGTTAAAAAAAAAAATACTGGGGTCGTACATCGAATCGAATTAACCATAAAAATTAAACTCTGGGGCCCAAGTTGTCAGAAACAACAATTATTCGTGTTTTACAACTATATACACTAGTAAGTAGTAACTATAGTTCCTTAAAAAAAGTAGTAACTATAGTCAAATACACATTAGCATTATTATGGCAAGGTCATATTCATCCTCCACCTCCTCATACAAACAATACTTCTCAAGAAAAGCATGAAGTGTTCATAAATTTTAGAAGTGAGGACACTCGAAACAATTTCACAAGCCATCTTAATGGTGCTTTGAAAAGATTAGATATAAGAACCTATATTGACCATGATCTTAATAGTGGTGATGAAATACCAACCACCCTTGTTAGGGCCATCGAAGAAGCCAAGCTTTCCGTTATTGTTTTCTCTAAAAACTATGCGGTGTCGAAATGGTGTTTGGAAGAGCTTATGAAAATACTCGAATTTAAAAAGTTGAAAGGGCAAGTTGTAGTGCCCGTTTTCTATGATGTTGATCCTTCTGATGTTAGGAACCAGAGAGGAAGCTATGCTGAGGCTTTTGATAAGCACGAGAGGAACTTTGAGAAGAAGATATAAGTGCAAGAATGGAGGAATGGTTTAATGGAAGCTGCAAATTATTCTGGTTGGAATTGCAATGTCAACAGGTAACTTCATATCAGTCAACTTTTTTCGTCATTAATTTGGTTTAAGTTTTTCATTTATAAGCGAAAATGAGCCTTGATAACAATATTCTGATAATCCAATGAACCGACCAGTCCAATATTGAACACGATGGAACTAACTAATTCACCAGTTTGTTTGATTTTGGTCAAGGCCCGATATGATATTATAAACTCACTTGCAAAGTTGTTAGACTTGCAGGTCTAAATAGACTCGAAAAGGGTATGTAGATTTGACGCAGTGTGGAAGTAAGGGTTAACAAGCGCTAAACCTAAAAGATAAACTGACAGGTTGCAAGCGACAAACCTATTAAAACAAGGGTTTCCGGAATCCATTGGAATTTAGAGAAAATATGGAATAATTTTATTGAATCAAAAAGTTATAAGTTGTCTCTTAGGTTATAATTGTTAACCTTAAATAGGGAAATAACAAACTCTAATGGACCAAAAATAACAAACTGAAAACAAAATAGAAAGTTCTAGAAAATTAGGCTGAAATAATAAATACTACTAAATTACTTAGAAAACCCACTTGCATCAAGATTCGACTTGTAGACTTGTATGAGTTTATAGAAAATTAAAATTGACTTTAAAAATATGTAGTGACACATAAATGACATATATATTTATAATAGCACACCAATTAACATAAAAAATAAAATTTCAAACAATATAACGAATTTTTTTACCATAAAAATCCATATTAGAGCAAGCAATGTAGAAAAGTAAATTGATAAAATCCTAGTTCCTTCCTAATTGACTGTTATATATACCAAAAAATCATAAAAGTTTATGTGAAATCTTGTTCATCATCGTCATCGTCAAACTAAGCCCCAAATAAAACATCTTATTCATCATTACGCGTAACCTAACTTGGACTATCTTAACTTCCACCTATTTCAACATTCTTTCTGCCACCACTTTGAGCATCATTATTAGCAACATCAATGTCCACAATATTAAAAGAGAACGTCGTCGATGAAGGAAGAAGAAAATGTCATCAACGAAGGTGAGTATGATCTGAATTATTCTATCTTTGGTGAAAGTGAGAGTTTTGTTTCTAAATTGAGAGTTTGATTGAAAAAGAAAATAGGATCCTAAGTTTTTTTTTCTTTCAAATTTTATTTAGTTTGAGCCTTTTTTTCAAAAACAAATTTTTTTTTTTAAAAAAAAACCTTATAAACTCGTCATAGACTCGCGAGTCTACCTCAAAAAATATTCTATGCGTGATTCCACTCATTTGTGTCTTCTAGAGTCGTAAAGTTGTATGAGTCTCCTTTAAAAGCATTTGAATGTCATCTACTTTAATCAGTTACGAAATTTTTATAAATACTACAATAGTTCATGTACACATTAGTGTATTAAAATCACATTTAACCAAATATATTTGTATTTATTTTACTTTCCCACTTTTGAAATTTTTGTTTTAAGAATGTAAAATAATGTAAATAACAATTAAAATAAAAGAAGAAAAAAAACTACTATATATTATTTTGTTATTGCACATTTTGTTTTACACAATTCATATTTTTACAGAGATTAGCACAAAGAATGAAAATGGTGGAGACGGTTGTTAATAGCACAAAACAATCAGTAGATGAAATAAAAGAAATAATTGTGAAAGAAATTTGTTGTGAAATTTTAATATATATATATATATATATATATATATATATATATTAGCCTTATTGTGTAAATTAATTAAGATTGAACACCCAAATATAATTAATTAAAAATTACAAGTACTAAAATTTGTCATAGGATTAAAATTGACTCATATATTTGACATTTAATTTTTTTTGAAATGATATATTTTACCTTTAATGTTGTATATACATACCACAATTTAATTGGTTGATATCATAAGTGGTAAATTACCCCCGAATCATGAGAGGGTAATCTAGAAAAAACCCTCAAAAAGTGGTTTTTCAAATAACGTTTCTCTTATTTATTTATTATATTTACTCATAAAAGTTTTATCAACCTTCCATACAAATTTTATGGGACGTCTGACTCTACATCTCTCAACATATTCTTTTATGTTGGTTTCATTTTTTTTAATAATTAATATATAATAATAATAATGTAATTATATATTATGGAAAACTTGGGAGGTTTTGAATCAAAAGGAGTTATCAATCTTTCTATTAAAATTACAAAAACAAACTTTGTTTTTTATTAGTCATTTTTGGATTTTAAATATGTCTTTAGTTAATTAATTTAATTTTTAAATATATTTTTCATCGATCAATTTGATCTATACAATGAATAACAAAAGAAACTTTTGAAAATGTGTTCATAGTTTTGATAAATTTCAAATCGATATCGACCTCTAAATTAGTATTGTAGACCGGCGTCTAAATTATTTTAGATGACCCTGAAACAAAACAAGAATAGGGTTTACAAATTATTGATGATCTTGCTATAAATTTATATATATGTTGCCCCTACTATTCAAAATTGCTGGCTTCGCCACTGAATACAAGTACAAGTGGATAGAAAAGCTTCTGGTTGGTTGAGGGGGAGATGGAGAACTGAATGTTGAAGGGAGATTACTCGTAAGTGTCAACTCTTATTCAGCTACCTGTCTTTATCATTTTTTGTTCCGTTGTGAAATTTGAGATCTTTACATGTGTTGTATTCTCCTTGAAATCTCCCTTTGGGTCCTCCTCTTGATCTTCTCTCTAACCATTTCTCTATCGCTAGCCTCCTTTTGTGTTTTATGAGAAATGAATGAAATCTAACCTATTTTCTATTCACATTATGTTTATATAATCACAAATTAATTGGGCTAGGTTAAAATCTTTATATTGAGTCTAACACTCCTTTACCAACTAATTAGAAATGTTACTACTCACTTAACTTGGTAAAACGTTTAATTATCACCATCTCAAAAATAATTACAACTAGTTACTTTAATCTAGTATAATAACACACATAAGCAAATAAACACATAAAAACACACATAAGTAATAAATAAATAATCCTAGCTAAAAACGAGCAGCTACAACTCTCCCCCAGTTACAGAATTTTCATCCTCAAAAATTACCTCAAGAAAACAACTCTGGTTACAACTCCTTCATTCTACTCTCCGATGCCCAAGTAGCACTCTCACCAGATGATCCAAACCAAATCACTTTCACCAAAACGATCTCCTTTCCTCTTAAGCTCTTCACTTCCCGTTCTTCAATCCGAACTGGCCAAGTCTCAACAGTCAAATTCTCCCTTGCTTCCAAATCATCCACTTGAATCACATGAGACAGATCATACACATACTTCCTCAACTGCGACACATGAAACACATCATGAAGATTCGACAACGACGACGGTAACGCAATCCGATACGCTACAACCTCAACCTTCTCAATTATCTCAAACGGTCCAACAAAACGAGGTGTTAACTTCCGACACTTCAAAGCACGTCCAACACCGGTTACATGATTAACTCTCAAAAACACATGATCTCCAACTTGAAACTCAATATCCTTTCTCCTCTTATCATGATAACTTTTATGCCTACTCTGAGATGCTTTCATCTTTTCATGAATCATCTTAACCTTTTCCGTATTCTCTCACTACAAGAAAAATGCTCATTTGCCAGGGTTTTTGACAGGGGCATGAAACCCCTGGAAAATTTCCCAGGGCCTAAGCCAAGAAAAACCCTTGGCAAATTGATTTTGGGAATTTTGGGACCACTTAACACTTGACAGGGGTGAGCCCCTCACAAATGTACACACGCCCCTGGCTTATTTTGCCCGCCAAAATGATAATTCAAACTGACTAATATGATTCATCTTTTGCAGCAAAAAACCACGGCTAGAAACATGGAAAGCCCCTCGGATTTATTAATCAGCAGAGATATCTCTGCTATTGTCATATTCTTGTCAAGTTAAATTGTACAATAGCTGATGGCAGCAGGCACCACAGGGGTTTTCTGGATCGTTCTGTCAGCTAGCCCTAGCTAGAATTTGACTGGTTTTGCGAGGGGTTAGCCCTCGTTTTACCCCTGGTTTATTTCCTGCCTATATATTTCCCAAACCGTTCCATTTATTAGCGTTTGAGTGTTTGAGACTTAGAAAAAAATTTACTACTCCATTTTTTCTATACACTCTACTATTCAACATCAATAAACTTCTCAAACTTTGGTAAAATTCTCTTCACTTGTTATAATTTTGTAATTTGATTTTTGACTACTTATTAACATAAATATTTTCATGCATCAGTTTTCAAGTTTCTTTGCCACCTCCTGTCATTCCTTGCTAAGCTTGCTCTTTGGATTTGTTCTTCATCAAGCTTCAACAAGTTTGTAATTTTTCTGCTTCTAAATACTATTGATATAGATGATATTTTATAATTTATTAGTAGTTCAAAATATATGATGATTGTTTTTATGGATATATATGATGTTATAAATTTTGCAAGATCTGTTTTTAATTTGTTTAAATATATTTTGAATTTTTTTTTAGACAAAATAGAAGATAATACTGTTAAGGAAAATAATATTGTTATGATTTTTTTTCCGAATTAGTTTGTTAATAGAACTGTTAAGGAAAATAATTTATTAGGGAAAATGTTAATTAAAATTGAAGAAGTAGCATCTAAATTTTTTATATGGTTGTATAATTGCATGTTTTATCGATTTATAAGGTTTAGGGTGTTACATGGTGCGTAGAATTTTCTCCACCACCTTGCTATCTGGTGTTGGGTAATCAAGTGTGAGTGATTAAGTCCCACATCAACTAGGAATGGAGGAAACAAAGGATATATTAGAGAGGGAACCCATAAACTCATTGTCTTAAGGTTTTGGGTAAGAGTGTGGTGTTCAAGTCTCTTATGGTCTTGGACGTTTGACCCATTGCCGCTCTCCGGACTCCCCAACATCTAGAATATCTTCTCCATACACCCTCATCTATCCTATGAGCAAGTTCATGAGACCTAACCTGTTCTGATCTTTAAGATGTGTTGTCATCATAAATTCCCAATAACTAAAATCTAATACTCACAAGACCTAACCTGTTCTGATACCAATTTAATATGTGTAGGACATATGAAATAAACACAAGCTCACGAGAGAACAGAGGAGAGACTTTCTCTTTAACACTATATTTCATTCATGAAAACTTGATATTACACGAGGACTATCACATGACTTTCTATAGGCTTCTTAACTTAATGCATAAGCAAAACAATTCTTATATGCTAAGAAAATATGACGCGGCGCTGTAATTTTCTAGAGGTGGTTCATATTAGATTTTTTTTTTTACTCTTGATGACTAAGAAAATTGCATAGGTCGTGCTAGACTATTTCTGTTGGAATGTGTAAATTCAAGTTTGGTCTTTATACCCATTGGGGTATATATTATACCCGTTGGGCTATAAAAGTCTTTGAAGTTTTGACAGTTAAGAGTTTGTTGGAGAGGTTACTTGATTGCTAAGTAAACCTATATTATACCTATATAAGGCATGGCCTTAGTTCATTTTGAAATAAAATGAGAAACGACATTTTATTCACAATTGGTATCTCATTCAATTACAATTGTTACAACAACCTTTCTTTTCTTCTCTTCATCCCTATTCTTGAGATTCAACAATGGCGGATCAACAATTTTTCATGCCCCCGACAATCCCAAAGTTTGATGGATTCTATGATCACTGGGCAGAACTCATGGATAATCTATTTCGATCTAAAGAATATTGGAGTTTAATCGAACAAGGAATCACAGTAGCACCTCCAAACGAAACTACTGAACAATTGAAAGCTGTAAAAGAAAGCAAGATCAAAGATCTCAAAGTGAAGAATTATCTCTTTCAATCTATTGATAGATCAATCTTAGAAACAATCTTGGTTCGCACCACATCAAAAGACATTTGGGACTCCATGAAAAGAAAGTATCAAGGATCAACAAATATTAAGCGTGCTCAACTTCAAGCTTTGAGATCTGAATTTGAAGCTTTGGCCATGAAAGAATATGAATGAGTGAATGAGTAATTTGCAAGAACCCTAGAAATTGCAAACATCATGTCTGCACATGGAGAAAGAAAGGAAGAAACAGTTGTGGTGGAGAAGATCCTTAGGTCAATCACTTCAAGACTCAACTATGTGGTTTGCTCCATAGAAGAATACAATGATGTTACACTCTTTCCATTTATGAATTGCAAACCAGTTTGCCTGTTCAAGAAGCAAGAGTGACACTTCACAAGAAGAAGGAAGAAGAACAAGTCTTGAAGGTGTCAAATTCTGGAAGAGGAAGAACTGGAGATGGTGTTTTTAGTCGTGGTAGAGGAAGATCTGGAGCCAAGGGGGAAGGGGAAGAGGAAGACAAAGCAAAGAGATGGTGAAATGTTATAAGTGTCACAAGTTGGGACACTATCAGAATGAGTGTCCTACTTGGGAAGAAAATGCTAACTATGTAGAGTTTGACAATCATAAGGAATTGCTGCTTATGGCTCAAGAAACTGCAAAGGCTAGTGCAAAAGATGAGGTATGGTTCTTAGATTCAGGATGTATCAATAATATGATAGGTAATAAGGAATGGTTGCTTAATTTTGATCAACAATTTCGTGAATCAGTGAAGCTTGGTGATGATTCATAGATGTCAGTCATGGGAAGAGGAAATTTGAAGTTATGCATAGGTGGAATGATACATGTGATCACTGATGTGTATTATCTTCCAGGTTTGAAGAACAATTTGTTGAGTATAGGTCCATTGCTGCAGAAGAATCTGACTATTGTATTTTCTAAAGATAGTTGCAAAGTCTATCATGAAAATAAGGGTTTGATCATGTCTACTCAGATGTCTTCTAACATGATGTATGTGATATATGCACCTGTTGTGATTCCTATGGGTTTGAAACCTGAAGACACGAGTAATATAAAGCTATGGCACTATAGATATGCACATCTAAGCTTCAAGGGATTGAATACATTGGCTAAGAAAGAGATGGTCAAAGGGTTACCTATCTTACAAGAAACTGAAGAAATTTATGCCGACTGTGTGATAGGAAAGCAGCATGGAGATTCAATTCCAAAAAATGCAAATTGGAGAGCCACTGAAAAGCTACAACTTATTCAATCAGATATATGTTGACCTATTATTCCTACATCAAATAGTGGAAGCAGGTATTTCATAACCTTTACTGATGATTTCAGTAGAAAAACTTGGACATATCCATTGATAGAGAAATCCAGTGCATTTGAAATGTTAAGAAAATTCATAGCATTAGTTGAGAAAGAATCAAAGTGTCAGATTCAATGCTTGAGAACTGGCAGAGGGGGGGAGTTTACTTCAAATTCTTTCAATGAATTTTGCAGTGAATATGGAATTAAGAGGCAATTGACTGCAACATACACTCTTCGACAAAATGGAGTGTCTGAAAGAAAGAATAGAACACTGATGAATATGGTTAGAAGTATGCTAGCTTGCAGAAAAGTTCCTAAGAAATTTTGGCATGAAGCTGTTGTTTGGGCTACATATGTTCTAAATAGAAGCCCCACTTTGTCAGTTAAAGATGTTACTCCAGAAGAAGCTTGGAGCAATAACAAGCCTGTAGTGTATTATTTTAGAGTATTTGGGTGCCTAGCATATGCGCATGTTGCTGATGTTCAGAGGAAGAAACTTGATCCATAGGGAATCAAGTGTGTGCATCTAGGTTTCAGTGAGGAATCTAAAGCATACAAGCTCTATGATCCTATGAACAAGAAGGTTATAGTAAGCAGAGACGTGTTGTTTGATGAATCAAAGAGCTGGAATTGGGATGATAAGATGCAAACACAACAAGTTCATCCTGAAGATGACATTGATGAAGAAAATCTCACTACAAGTGAGATTGAGGTTCTAGATGAAGAACATGAGAACAATGATGAGATTAATGATGTTCAGGAAGAAACTTCAGAAGAAAGTGAGAACGAGCATCAAGAGGTGACCCCTAGAACAAGGAAACCTCTAGTATGGAGCAAAAACTATGTGAAAAATCTTGAAGAAATAGAAGACACTGAATTACGCAACTTAGCTGTGTATAGTAGTGAAACTCATCCAGCTACTTATGAAGAAGCTGCAAAGTTTGATGTATGGAGAAAAGCTATGGATCAAGAAATAGAGTCCATTGAGAAGAATAACACTTGGTGTTTGAATGAGTTACCCAATGGAAGTAAGAAAATTGGTGTGAAATGGATTTTCAAAACTAAGCACAATGAAGCTGGGAAAATAGAAAAGTACAAAGCTAGATTGGTGGCTAAGGGGTACAGTTAGCAATATGGTGTGGACTACAAGGAAGTGTTTGCACCTGTAGCTAGATGGGATACTATCAGAACAATCTTAGCATTAGCTGCTTGTAAAGGCTGGATTGTGTATCAACTGGATGTGAAAAGTGCATTTCTACATGGTGAATTAGTTAAAGATGTCTATGTTGAGTAGCCACTTGTTTATCAGAAAGAAGATAAGAACAAGGTGTACAAACTAAAGAAAACTTTGTATGGTTTAAGACATGCACTTAGATCTTGGTACAGTAAGATTTAAGCTTACTTCAATCAGGAAGTGTTTGATAAATGTCCTCATGAGCATACCTTATTTGTCAAGCAAAGCAAAGAAGGAAAAATTCTTATAGTTAGCCTGCATGTAGATGATTTGATATACACTGTTAATGATGAAGCCATGTTTGAGAAGTTCAAAATGTCTATGAGAAGTAAGTTTGCTATGTTTGATCTTGGCAAGATGAGATATTTTTTGGGAGTTGAAATTAAGCAACTTGCAAGTGGAATTTTCATCTATCAGCAAAAATATGCTCAAGACATATTGATAAGGTTTGGAATGGAAAGTTGCAATAAGGTTTGCACACCTATTGTTCCCGGTAACAAGCTTGTCAAGGATGAAAAGGGAAGAAATGTGAATGTAACTGAATTCAGATAAATGATTGGATGTCTGATGTACCTGTTAGCTACTAGACTTGATCTTGCATTCTCAGTTTTTCTAGTTGTAAGATACATGGAAAGGCCCACTGAGATTCACCTAGCAGCTGCAAAAAGGATCTTAAGGTGCCTAAAAGGAACTATGAACCTTAGAATCCTGTATAAGAAATTAAATGATGATGATGCCGAGTTACAAGGTTGGTCAGATTCATACTATGTTGGTGACCTTGATGAGTTACAAGTAGGAAGAGTACCTTTGGCTATGTGTTTGTGTATGGTTCAGGCTCTATCTGCTGGCCTTCTAAGAAGCAAGCCATAATCACATTATCCACCACTGAAGCAGAATATGTTGCTGCAGCCTCTTGTGCATGTCAGGGCGTTTGGATCAGAAAGATTCTTAAGCAACTTGGTCAAGAACAGAAGAAAGGGACATTGATATTGTGTGATAACAGTTCTTCTATTAAACTGTCTAAGAATCCAGTGATGCATGGTAGATGCAAGCATATTGATGTTAGATATCATTTCCTAAGAGATTTGGTGAAGGAAGAAATTGTGAGCATGGAATACTGCAGCACACAAGAGCAGCTTTCAGATATTATAACAAAAGCACTGAAACTTGACACCTTTTGTAAGCTTAGAAGCAAGCTTGGCTTGATTGATTTTACTGATGTACAATAACTACTCTATGGTGTGTGTGTCATTTGTTTTAAGCTTTAGTTGAGTAAACTGAACCTGTTTGTATAGGAGTTCAGTTTAGGAGAGGCATTGTTGGCATGTGTAAATTCAAGTTTAGTCTATATACTCATTAGGGTATACATTATACCCGTAGGGGTATAGATTATACCAGTATGGGTATAAAAGTCTTAGAAGTTTTGACACTTAAGAGTTTGTTAGAGAGGTTACTTGATTGCTAAGTAAACCTATATTGTACCTATATAAGGCATGTCCTTAGTTCATTTTGAAATAAAATGAGAAACCACATTTTATTCACAATTTCTTGGTCCAATAGGAAACTTGCTTAATGGTGAATTATAGCATAAGTCATACTTCTCAAGTCTTTTAAATTTAGCTTACAAATTAGTTAACCCACTATGGTAAGTAAATGCATAAACAATGTACTAAGGGGGTGCTGCCACTACTCTTACATGCTAAGTATCTTAACACCAATATCTAAGTAAGTATAATAAATACTAAACAAGTAATTCCTTATGCATTAAGCCAAATTCCAAACGGTGGTGATGAGAAAGTCAATGGCTGCCTTTTCATTTTGCTGTGGTCCAATAATATCATTTCTTAATGGCCAAGACTTGTCTTCTAGAATACTTCGAACATCTTCGAGTTTACATCATCATATTCATATCATAAACAATAAATATCTCGTGTAAAAAAAAACTCCTAAAATTGTCCCTCGCATCACACAAGTGGACATCCAATTATTTTCCCTTGTTAATATTATAAGTACCGCGGTCGTACATCGAATTGAATTAACCATAAAAATCAAACTCTGAGGCCCAAGTTGTCAGAAACAACGATTATTCCTAGTTTTACAACTATATGCACTAGTAAGTAGTAACTATAGTCAAATACACATTAGCATTATTATGGTAAGGTCATATTCATCCTCCTCCTCTTCATCCAACATTTCTCCTCATGAAAAGCACGAAGTGTTTATTAGTTTTAGAGGAGAGGATACTCGCAACAATTTCACAAGCCATCTTAATGGTGCCTTAAAAAGATTAGATATAAGAACCTATATTGACCATGATCTTAATAGTGGTGATGAAATACCAACCACCCTTGTTAGGGCCATCGAAGAAGCCAAGCTCTCCGTTATTGTTTTCTCTAAAAACTATGCGGTGTCGAAATGGTGTTTGGAAGAGCTTATGAAAATACTCGAATTTAAAAAGATGAAAGGGCAAGTTGTAGTGCCGGTTTTCTATGACGTTGATCCTTCTGATGTTAGGAACCAGAGAGGAAGCTATGCTGAGGCTTTTGATAAGCACGAGAGGAACTATAAGATGAAGAAAAAAGTGCAAGAATGGAGGAATGGTTTGATGGAAGCTGCAAATTATTCTGGTTGGGATTGCAATGTCAACAGGTAACTTTATATCAGTCAACTTTCTTAGTCATTAATTTGGTTTAAGTTTTTCATTTATGGCTTAATTGGACTTTTAGTCTGATTAGGTTTCATTTTGGTCTCCTAATTATTTAAAGTTACGTTTTGGTCCCTTAAATATGCTTCTGTTAGTCAGTTTGGTTCCTCTCAGTTAAATTTAACCCAAAATGTCTAAAGGTGGATCAACATTGCATGTGATCCATCGCAGACCTTATCAATTTATTTAATTTTAGCCTTTGATCAACTTAAAACAAAATAAACTCTTAGATTATGCAAGACCGTTGAATCTAATAATCAACCACCAACACCTAATTTTTCAATAATTTTCTTCACATTTTTCCTTCTATTTCTTCTTCATTCTCACCAATATAAACCCAGAAGAAAAATCAGTAAAAAAATAAGGGTTAATTATGTTTAAGGTCCCTAAGAATAAACGAGCTTTTAACATTGGTCCCTATTTAAATTTATTAAATTTTTCATCCCCATTGTTTTTTGTTGTTTGTAAGTTTGGTCCTTGCCGTCAAACTGTGCTGACTAGACCCAGACATGCCACATGGACATTTCAAGTGACATGGCTGCAATGTGGTAAATGACATCATATGTTTTTGGTCCTTATAAAATTGGGACCTTTTAAGTTTAGTCCTTACTTGATTATAATAGTGCTTTTAGTCCATATAAAAAAAATATTGCACCTAGTTTTAGTCCCTACTAAATCTAAATTTGTTTAATTATGCTTAAACTTTTAGGGTGTGTTTGGATTGAAGGTTTAGGAGAGGAAGGGAGGGGAGGGCTCACTTTTATTTTTTAAATTACGAACAATGAAAAAATGTTTTTTTTAAAAAAATTAAGTGTTTTTGAAGTATTGTAAGATTATTTATCATGTTGTTAATTTAATTTTCTAAAAATCATTTTATAATGTCCGTAATTTAAAAAAGAAAAGTGAGCCCTCCCCTCCAAAACCCTCAATCCAAACACAAAGACTTTGAATCAAAAAAATTCTAAATTTTAGTAAACGATCCTTTTGTAATGTTCTAAACTTGAATCAAAAAAATCATTGAAAAATTTAAGATTTTTAGAAGAACGTCGTCAGCGTGAACGAGGTGGTGAAAAATCCAAACTCTCTCCTCATACTCTTTTCACCACCTCGTTCACGACGGCGACGCTCTTCTAACATTCGCTTGCAAATTCATCTAAGACATCAATTTCAACAACTTAATCACACGTCAACTTCAACACACAAAAACTCAACAATCTTCACCATTGAAAAATCCAGCAACAACCTTTTCTAGAGACAAACGGAACCAGTCGATTTTCAAAGTTCGGATCGGGAAACAGGAGTAGAAGCGAAGAAGATTGAAGAGAGCGAAGTAGTAACAAAGAGAAACAGTAACGCAAATCTGGTATTTTTACCCGACAAATTCAGGGAATGACCGGAAATATTTGTAGGGTGAAATATTTTATGGATATGGAAGAATAAAAAAGAATGAAGGAAAATGATAGGCTTTGACAAAAATTATGGGAAAATTGTAACTATCCGTAAACTCTTAAATTTTTCAATGATTTTTTTGATACAAGTTTAGAACATTACAAAAGGCTCGTTTACTAAAATTTAGAATTTTTTTAATATGAAATAAATTAAATACATAAAATTTTAAAACGACAAAAGTTCAAAATAAAAGTAACAAAAATCTAGACGCAGAAATAAAATTTTGAGATAAATTTTTGCAGATAAACTTTTCGTGATGTTCTTAACGCTTATGCAAAAAATTGTTCAAAATCTTAGAAGTTTAAGCATAATTAAACAAATTTAGATTTAGTAGAGACTAAAACTAAGTGCATAATTTTTTTTATATGGACTAAAAGCACTATTAAAATTAAGTAAGGATTAAACTTAAAATGTCCCAATTTTATAGGGACCAAAAACATATGAAGTCATTTACCACATGGCAGCCATGTCACTTGAAATGTCCATGTGGCATCTCTAGGTCAGCATTTTGTTAGCCTAGTCAGCACAGTTTGACGGCAAGGACCAAACTTACAAACGGAAAAAAATGTTAGGGATTAAAAATTTAATAAAATTTAAATAGGGACCAATGTTAAAAGCTCGTCTATTATAAAATTTAAAATACATAAAACTTTCAATACAATTTATAGAACATACAGTATTCAATATATCCAAAGAAAAAAGTCTACAATGTTTAGAAAAAAGTCACATTTTTTTTTTGACAAGAGAAAAAGGCTCGTTTACAAAAGGCTAGTCTATTATAAAATTTAAAATACATAAAACTTTCAATACAATTTATAAAACATACAATATTCAATATATCCAAAGAAAAAAGTCTACAATGTTTAGAAAAAAGTCACTTTTTTTTTTTGACAAGAGAAAAAAGTCACATATTAGGGTATAATTTTTTTTAGGGATTTACGGATGACATTTAGGGATTTGAGATCCAAATTGGGGATATTGATTTTTGGTTCAGGGACTAAAGTGACCATTTTCTACTTTCACTTTAGTCCATTTGACACACTTAACAGAATTATTTAACGTCAGGGACTAAAGTGAGAACGGAAGTGCAGAGTCAAGGACTTCTTTGTATTTAATTCTGAGTCAAGAACCTATGTGACAGCGAGGTGCAGAGTCAGGGACTAAAGTGACTATTTGCTCTAAATATAATTAACCTAAAAAATAAAGCCTCTCTCCCCATCGCAATTTCTCAAGTTATTCTCTCATTTAATCATCACATCTTTCAATTTTCCATTTTAACTCTCAAATTTTATATCTCCTCCAACCTCAGACCACCACCATCGTGAAGTTGTGTTGGTGAAAGATGCATAAGAACAATTAAACAATCAAAACTTATAGAGTAATTTACAATGGAATTATGGAAAAATGAATCAGAGAAGTAGTTCCACAAACTTTCTTAGTTAGCCACTGTAGCTAAGTTGCAAAATAAGAAATTCCAAAAATTTCATTACGGATCTAATTCCAACTACTACCCCAATCACACCCCTGTTTGCAACACCCCTACCATAAACCAACACAATCCATGCCCCATTACCTCACATCATTTACCCAACCCGTAATCCACCTTTCTGGATACCCTCCACCACCGATTTTCACTTCTGGTAGCACAACAACAAACACCCAACCTTTTCCCTACCCTACAAATACCCCCTAACACCCTTTTTACCAAACCTCCTTCACCAGTTTATACTCTCCATACCCCCTGTTTCCCCTCCTTCACCAGTCTACCTCAAAAAAAAATTCTATGCGTGATTCCACTCGTTTGTGCCTTCTAGACTCGTAAACTCGTATCAGTCTACTCGCGAGTTTGACAATCATAAGCACTTATATGATTGTTCAAGTTCCAATGTTGAAGTTCCAAAGGTGGTCAGGCGGCGTGTTCCGTTGAGACCAGCAACGACAATACAAGAACAAGTGGATAGAAAAGCTTCTGGCTGGTTGACGGGGAGATGGAAAACTTTATATTGAACACTTACAAGGGAGATGACTCATAAACCTAGCTTGGTGTCAACTTCTCATTCAGCTAACTGTCTTTATCATTTTGGCAACTTAGAATTGTTTTATGATTGGTTTGTTCCATTGTGAAATTTGAGATCTTTACATGTGCTGTATTTTTGTTATTGTTTGTGTACAGGACAGAATTGGCATTAGTTGAGGAAATTGCTATGGATGTGCTAAACAAGATCAATCAGGTATATGTTGGTGACCTAGATCAACAGATTGCCAAGTATGAGGAACTTGCGAAGCTCCTATTTCAGTTCCATGAAAGCACAACTAGCCTTGTAGATTTGAACAAATATAATGCAACTGTTAAACGTATCACAGAACTTAAAATGGAGAGAAGTCTTCGTTTGCTTCGCTTGTCACCTGATATGCTTTCACATTTAGAGAACTCATCAAACAATAATAATTTAGTTCCTCTAACCAAGAAGAAGAAAAAGAAAAAGAAAAAGAAAAAAAAGTTGTTTCTGTTTTAAGCTAATTAATGTATTATTGTTATTAATTTTGCAAAGTTTTAATTTAATGAGTATGATGTAGTTGGTGAGGAAATATATCCTTCCAACAACAAATGAATTTGAAAGGTTAATATATCACTAAAGTAAGATCCTTACGAGGATTTTTAGTTGATATGTTTATCTAGTAGGTTTATTTTCAAAATGAAAATGAATTAATTTGTATGAAGTTTGGTTCTACTATTCATTGAAAAGAAATAAACTAACTTCTAAAGTGGATGGATCTCAACTCAAGTGTCCTTTAGGCTTTAACCATCTTGAAAACTACTCTTGCCAATCTTCTTCTATTCGAGTCTTGGGCGTTGAAGTTCTCTTAAATCTAACTGCTCTTTAAAATATTTCCTCTATACACTATCGATATGACAGCTTTGGTAAGTTAGAGACTTTTAACCTTGAATGACTCTTAGAATATTTGTCTTTGAATATGGTAGAAAAAATCTTACTTTGAATCAGGGACAGTGCCAGGAATTAAGTTTAGGGAACCAAACTTAAAAGTATATATTAGGCGAAGAAAAAATAAAGTTTTAAATGCACAACTATAAGAAAAATTAAGAAGTTATAAAATATATTGAAGTTAATATTGTGAAACAAATATAAAAAGAACCAAACATTTTCTTCTAATAACTTAATCTTCATGCTTGTTATATATTTTGCTTAATTCAAAGGTTTTTTTTGGAGTATTTACCATGATCTTTTTAGAGGAAAACGACATGAATTTCATTAAGTCATTGAACAAATGGATTCTCTCTCTTCCATTAAAATGATTAAAGATGGTGCATGTTTCATGTTTTTTCATCATTTATTGTCCAATATTAAGCAGTTCTGTCCTTTGTCATTTGATTTTCGTTTTCAACATGTTTCTCGTTAATTTAATTAAATGGTTGGCCTTAATAAGTATGGTCTTAGTGTTCTCCTTTAAAGGTGTTTAATTTAATTTATTTCCTACCTTTGCTCATCTTGGGAGATTAAGCTTGTAGGAGTATTTCTTTTTCTAAAGGTTTCGAATTTGCTTTTGAACATTTGGTTCCTTTTGTTCACAAAACAAAATTGTAGAAAATTAAGTGCTTGATATCAATATATATTGAGGAAAAATGATCGCGTATACAATATTTTATAAAGTTCACAAAAAAGAAATATATAAACTAAAGAAATATAGCATATTACTATATAAAAAAATCATAGGGGGCTCGTGGCCTATGCTAGTCTCCTTTCTAGCTCTATCACCGTTTTGCATGTTGAGTTTCGAGAAAAGACTTAAGACATTCTTCAACTATGAAAATAGTTGATTTTTTTTTTTTTTTATATCTTTAATAGGTTGGTATGTACCCTTAAAAATATGATTGCTATTGCTCGAAACGCTTAATCAAAATTTGCATATAGGGGTGGGAATAGGCCAGGCTGTTCGTCAGGGACCTATAGCTCGGCCTATTAAAAGTTCGGCTCGGCCTAACTCGTTTAATAAATGGGTCAAGCTTGAGCTTTTTAAAAAGCCTATTAATTTAATTAGGTCAGACTTAGGCTTATAAAAAAGCCTATCAAGCTTATGAGACCGACCCGTATACAAGTATATTGCATTTTTTTCATATTTATTATTTATATTTATAAATATCAAAAAGAATTACTGATCATTCAAATTCTCATACAACAATTATTATTATTATTATTATTATATATTTGTGTGAACCGTTAAGGCTTGCTACTGATATGTCTAAGGTTAAGTATGGTTATTAGATTAAGTTTGAAGTTCTTGTTGTTATACATGATTATTTTTGAGTTGCTATCCATTTATAAATTTTACGATTGTGTTTCATTAGTTTAATTTGTATCTAATTAATGTTTTTCTCTATATTAAGTACGTTACACAAATTGAAAGGAAAAAAAATTGATGAACAGACTCTTTTTTGAAATTTGTAACACAAACTAGGCCAGGCTAATAGGTCAGGCCAGGCTTTTAAAAATGTCAAGTCAGGCTTAAAATAAAGTCTTTGACAGGTAAAAGGTCAAAGCTTAGGCCTTAAATTTTTCAACTAGGCCTAGCCTATTTAAGCAAATCCCGACTCAGCCCGGCTCATTCCCACCCCTATTTGCCTATAACATGTATTAATTGATTTTAAAATTTTTGTCAAAAAAAATTGATTTTTAAATTTGATTCAAGGTGAAAACTTGAAATTCTTCAAAGGACAAAATAGATGTTACGTACCAGCCTTTAAGAAAAAATAACCCTAGGAATCAAACTACGAAACTTCTTTGGACTTTGATGGATTTATAAATCATCATCTTGATTCAAATTGTATGTTTTTTTCTACTCTTACGGAATCTCCAATATTTTAAAGCTCTCAACTTTCTACCTTCTAATTTTTTTAGGAACATCTCTCCTTTTCAGTAACATGTCCTCTGCCTCTAATATTTTTTCTTACAACGCTCTCCTGGAACTTCAGAGCGACGATGTCATTCCAAGGAACAAATTTGAATATATATGTTCCTAAACCCGAAGGAGGTCAAGTCAAATAAGCTCTTTGAAAATCTCAGGCAATTATCCCTTTCGTTTTGCAAGGGATAATTACCATGTGAATATGAATAGAGTTAATGAATGACACATTAGTGGTGCTCAAGCTACGGTGGACCGATATGATCAAGGAGGAACTTCAATGAGGGTGAGTATTGCGTTCACAATGGGGGGCGACAATACTTGCAAAACAGATACACGTTCTGTTGCTAAAGTCGGTAAGAGCTATAAGTTATGATTTTAATGTTGATTCTCCAAAAGTCACTTTTGACTGCATTCGCAGTCCGAGGGGAGGGGGTAAAAATATGCAAAGGAAAAAAGCAAGTTACGTCTCTCATACACCATGTGAGTCGATGTGGTCAAAATGCTACAAATCCTTCAATGAAGATTTCAAACTTAAGAAGACCTTGATCAAAGGGAAGTAGTCAACTCTTCAAGTGACCAATCATAAAGGACTTTCCCTAAAGTTTGTAACAAGGTGAGCATATGGTAAATAAATTGTCGACTAAATATTCTGATGAGATTATGCTCGAATAAAGTGCTGTTGGCTTGGGTTAAGAGACTTTTAAATTAGAGCTTAGTTAGAAGAGGAAGATTGTTATGGGTAACTTATCTTCAGATGGGTGGAGTCTTTGCAGGTAAAATATATCTTGAGACAGCGATAGAAAAGAATTATTCTCGAGAATAAAAATGTAGAACTCTTATGTAATTTTAGGATTTTTTTTTTGTTTTCTTTTTTCTTTGTTGTATATAAGAACTATTTCCCCCTTTTCTTCAAAAAAAAAAAAAAAAACTATTTCCCCCTTATTTTTCTTTCACTTTTTATTTTTTGAATAATGTTTTTTATTCATTAAAAAAATAATTATGGCAAATGACACTATAGAATTTAAGAATTGAAAAGAATATAAAATGGATCTTCTTAACTAGTGTCTCAGGACCACTAACATTTTAAACTAAGTAATTATTCTTTAATAATGTCATGGTTTTCAATTTCAATGCACTTTATTACACAAACTTTCATAAAAAGTTACCATTTAAAGTCTTTAATCAATGACTCGGGACACTAGTTAACAAGATGAGCACTTAAATGTAGGGGCGTTCAAATCCAAACCGATCCAAAATAAAACCGCAAACCGATCCAAAAAAACCGAAAACTGCAAAAAACCGAATATTTTTGGATGTGTTTGGATGTTGTTTTGGAAAAACCGCTATGATCGGATCGGATTTCGGATTGCCTTTTCAAAACCGAACCGAACCAAACCGAACC